>Ga0209541_10001990_pt1 | contig 39487 bp, 32 predicted proteins | sample RifCSPlowO2_01_FD_184027 | JGI IMG/M metagenome (GOLD analysis project Ga0209541, IMG submission 184027) | Groundwater microbial communities from Rifle, Colorado - Rifle CSP2_plank lowO2_0.1 (SPAdes) (version 2) | ecosystem: Environmental > Aquatic > Deep subsurface > Groundwater | place...
AATTAAAAAAGCTGACCCATCTCGAGTCAGCTAAGAGATTACAAGAAGAAAGATTAAAGCTTTTTAAACAAATTTCGGCAAAGATATGATAAGATATTTGGGTGTCATTTAGGGATTGGAAAATACTCCCAGGTAGTAGATTTTTGAAAGGCGCCAAGCGGAGCCGTTCAAAAATTCACTACCTGGCAAATTTAAAGCGCCCTACTGGGCGCCTTCTTCCCCCGAAGAACGATCGTCTTCAGGCTTATATTCCCGACCCTTCCAGATTACCGTTTTCACAACTGGAGAGGAATCAAGATGAATAACAATGAACTGCAAGCTATATTTCAAATTGTTAAAATAGCTTGCCTCTTCAAAATTGTGATTCAGCATCTGCATAACCCGGGCAACCCTACCCATATCAACCTTGGTGGAATCCATGAGTACCGCTCGGAATTTATCTAACCATTCGTCCTGATTTCTGGGGATTTCATCGTATTCATCCAAAGGACGCCATCTCTCCCTGAATCTTTGAAGAGCATGTTTTGTAATCAGCGCCACCATTAACTTTGGCTTCAGCTTCAGCTTGGCCATTGCCCAGTCCCTCCTTGAGACTTTTAGTATTATAACATGAAATAATAAATTACGCAAACCAGGTAGTAGATTTTTGAGATGCGCCAAAGGCGCCAAGCGGAGCCGTTCAAAAATTCACTACCTAGCAAATTTATTTGGGTTATCAACAATTTTTCCTCATTGTCCTAATTTATACGAGTGATAAAATGTAATTAAAGATTCATGATTTAGGATTTATGATTCAAGAATCGTAATTCGTAAATCGTAATTCGTAAATCTTATGCGCTTTACTCACCTACACACACATTCACACTATTCACTCCTCGATGGATTATCCAAGATAGATGAGCTGGTGAATCGAGCGAAAGAGGTAGGAATGGATTCTCTGGCTCTCACCGATCATGGCGTCATGTATGGCGCCATTGAGTTTTATAAGAAAGCTTTAAGGGCAGGCATCAAACCAATCGTCGGCTGCGAAGTATACATCGCCGAAAACAGCATGCATGACAAACGTGCCGGCATTGATGATAAACGCTACCACCTAGTTCTTCTAGCAAAAAATAATGTCGGATATAAGAATCTAATAAAACTCGTCACTGCAGCCCACTTAGAGGGTTTCTACTACAAACCTAGAATAGATAAGAACCTACTCAGAAATCACTCCGAGGGACTTATCGGACTATCGGCTTGCCTCGGCGGTGAAGTTGCCCGTGCCCTTACGGCTAAAAACGAAGATAAGGCCAAGAAAATCGCCCTTGGCTACCAGGAAATCTTCGGTCCCGGCAATTTTTATATCGAAATTCAACAACATCCCAATATCCATGAACAGAATGAGGTAAATCCCCGCCTAGTAAAACTCTCAAGAGAAACCGGCATCCCGTTAGTAGCCACTCAAGACTCACATTACACCCATGCCGAAGATGCTCATGCTCACGATGTTCTCTTAGCCGTCCAAACAGGTAACAGGCTAGATGATACTGACCGTTTATCAATGAAAGATGATAATTTCTCATTCCTTAGCGGAGATGAAATGTATGATAAATTCAAATCTCTTGGAGAAGAAGTTGCGCAAGAGGCCATAAATAACACGGTTAAAATAGCCCAAAGCTGTGATTTAAAAATAGAACTTGGAAAAACAAAACTTCCCTACTTTGCTTTGCCGGAAGGTTATGCAACCAGCGAAGATTATCTAAAAAAACTAACCTACGATGGACTGGTAAAAAGATATAAAGATAGAACAGAACCGGAAATAAAAGAACGCATTGAATATGAACTGGATGTTATTACAAAAACTGGTTTCGCATCCTATTTTTTAATAGTTCAGGATTTCGTTAACTGGGCTAAATCAAAAAATATTGTTGTCGGTCCCGGACGCGGTTCAGCTGCCGGTAGTATCGTTTCTTATCTCCTTGGAATAACTAATATCGACCCATTAAAATACAATCTCCTTTTTGAAAGGTTCTTGAATCCTGAGAGAATATCTATGCCTGATATAGATTTAGATTTTGCCGATACCCGCCGTGACGAAGTATTAAAATACGTAACCGAAAAATACGGCAAGGATCATGTCGCCCAGGTTATAACTTTCGGCACTATGGCTGCCCGTGGCAGTATTCGTGACGCTGGAAGAGCTTTAGGCTTTTCATACGATTTCTGTGACAGAATAGCCAAGCTGATTCCCGATACTCCAAATAAAGGCAAAGGTGTTTTAAAAAATTGCCTTGAAACGGTAGCCGAGTTTAAAGAGGCTTACCGTTCTGATTCTGACGTCAAAAAACTTGTTGATGCCGCTTCAAAACTTGAAGGAGTAGCCCGCCACTCATCCACCCATGCCTGCGCAGTAGTAATAACTCCTGAGCCACTTACTGAATATTTACCGCTCCAACGAGGAACAAATGAAGATGATGTAATTACACAGTATGAGATGCATGGGGTCGAAGATTTGGGACTGTTAAAAATGGACTTTCTCGGTCTAGCCAACCTAACCATTATTGAAGAAACGCTCAAAGAGATAAAAAGAAACCACGGAATCGAGGTTAATATCGATGATATTTCTCTCGATGATAAAAAAACCTTCAAACTTCTCCAAGATGCGCTCACAACGGGGGTTTTTCAACTTGAAAGTTCGGGTATGAAAAGATACTTGAAAGAACTCAAGCCCAACCGGCTTGAAGACATAATAGCCATGGTCGCCTTATATCGCCCGGGGCCAATGGATCTTATTCCCGATTATATTGCGCGTAAAAAGGGCAAAGAACCTATTACCTACATTCATCCGACAATGGAAAAAACCCTCAGTAATACCTATGGGGTAATTGTCTATCAGGAACAGGTAATGGATATGGCTACTGAATTGGCCGGACTTACCAAGGGTCAGGGATATTTGCTCATCAAAGCTGTCGGTAAAAAAATCAAATCGCTTCTTGATGAACAAAAAGATAAATTTATAAATGGCTGTCTAAATAATAAAATAGGTCAGGCCACCGCGACCAAAGCCTGGGAGTTAATCGAGCCTTTCGCCCGATACGGATTTAATAAGGCCCACTCAGCTTGTTATGCAACAATTGCTTACCAGACGGCTTATTTAAAAGCAAATTATCCCGAAGAATTTATGGCTGCGTTTATGAACAGTGAAACCGGCGATATCGAAAGAGTTTCCTTCCTTATTGAAGAATGTAAACAAATGGGAATTGAGGTCTTATCCCCGGACATAAACGAAAGTTTTGAAAAGTTTGCCGTCATAAAAATAAATGAAAAACCGGGAATAAGATTCGGACTTACCGGCGTTAAAAATGTAGGAGAAAATGTCGTCAAAGCGCTTATTCAGGAAAGGCAAAATGGACAATTTAAAACTATTGATAGTTTTGTTTCCAGAATCGGACACAAAGATCTGAATAAAAAATCCCTTGAATCACTCGTAAAGTGCGGTGCTGCCGACTCATTGGGTGAGAGAAATGCCTTATTGGCCAATCTGGAAAATCTTCTGTCTTATGCCAGGGAAAAGCAAAAACATTCATCTATGGGACAAGTAAGCCTATTTGGCGACACAGTCGAAGCCAATCTACCGCCGTTACGATTAGTTAACGCTGAACCGGCCAAAAGCTGGGAGAAATTGATGTGGGAAAAAGAACTTCTGGGATTATATGTCTCCAACCACCCTCTAAACAGCTACCAAACTCAATTAAAGTTAGAAAAAGTCATCCCAATTAAAAGCCTGACGATTAATACTACGGGTAAATTTAAGATAGCCGGAGTCGTTACTAAGATTCATAAGATTGTCACCAAAAACGGCCGACCGATGATATTCTCCAATCTTGAGGATTTAACATCAAAGATAGAACTGGTTGTATTTCCCAATGTTTTAGAAAAAAATCCCGAAGCATGGAAAGAAAATAATGTTGTTATTGCCAGAGGTTCAATAAATGACCGCGACGGCACTCTCAAGTTCCTCTGCGACGAAGTAACTCCGCTGATAGCGGGGGCTTAAACGGCTCAACGCGTTGAGCCGTTTAATTTTAGTAATCAAAATCCGCCCAAAGGCGGATGAATTTATTTTAATACTCATTTTAATCCCAACAATCAGGATTAAAATTATGAGCCCTCATGTATTTAAAGGCTAATTCTATAGCCTTATCTCCCTTAGATGCAATCTTTTTATATGCATGCCAATAAGCTACGCTGTCAAACGCATCACTATTATAATATTCACTTAAACTAAACACAAGCCGCCACCAGCCAAAGATAGGAATTACGCTAGAACAGACTATTATAAATTTTGCTCTGCGTTCTATTTTGTCAAAGATATCCCTAGTTAATATCATTAACTCATCACATTCTAAAGAACACAATTCTTCCGCGCCTAGACCTAAATCCCGATAAGACACTCGGATCAGGGCATACAGTAATTTTCTGGCATAGCGTTCGATCAGTATTCTTTCTGTAGACAAATAACCATCCTTTTTTAACTGACTCAGTTTTATAGCCAATTTCTCTCTAGGACCATCTCCAATTAAATCAGTACTGGGAACGACTGCCAAGGCTTCGTTCATTATGATTTCCTCTTTTTTAAAGAAGCTTCATATCTAGGGCATATCTTAAAGCTAATAACTATATGTGTCAAGTCTTTTGGTTTCTGTGATTTTTTGCTATATTTCTTATCATGATCAACAATGACCTCGCAAAACTTCGTCACTCGCTCGCCCACTTACTCGGTGCAACTGTTTTGGAAATGTATCCCGGTTCAAAACTGGCTATTGGTCCGTCAATTGATGATGGCTTTTACTATGATATAGAAGTTGCAGGCAAAATTTCGGATGAGGATCTGCCAAGAATTGAAACTGAGATGCGTAAGCTATTAAAAACCTGGGATAAATTTGAAAAGATAGAAGAAACCGAGAAATCAGCCAAGGCGCAGTATGTGGGGAATCCCTACAAAATTGAGCTAATTGAAGAATTGGCCGGCAAGAAAGAAGAGATTACCTCCTACAAGTCCGGGCGATTTGTAGATCTATGCAGAGGCGGACATATTGATAATGCCAAGGATATTAAACCTGACAGCTTTAAATTATCCCGCGTAGCCGGAGCCTATTGGCGCGGAAACGAAAAAAATATCCAGCTGACCCGCATATACGGTTATGCTTTTGAAACTAAAAAAGAATTGGATGAATATATTGCCGGACTGGAAGAAGCTAAGAAAAGAGACCACAAAAAACTCGGCCCAGAACTGGATCTATTCACATTTTCTGAACTTGTCGGGCCGGGACTCCCCTTGTGGACGCCGAAAGGAACATTATTAAGAAACCTCCTCGATGATTATGTCTGGGAACTTCGAAAACAATATGGCTATGTACAAGTAGACATCCCCCATATCACTAAAAAGGATTTGTATGAAAAAAGCGGACATTGGGATAAATTCAAAGATGAGCTTTTTAAGATAACTACCCGCGAAGGACATATTTTTGCCATGAAACCGATGAACTGCCCTCACCACACTCAAATTTATGCCAGAAAACCCCATAGTTATCGCGAACTTCCCCAAAGATATGCAAACACGACCAAAGATTATCGAGATGAACAGACAGGTGAGTTATCGGGCTTATCCCGCGTTCGAGCATTTACTCAAGACGATGCTCATGTCTTTTGTCGTATGGATCAGGTAAAAGAAGAGTTTCTAAAAATATGGGATATTATCCATAAATTTTACAGTTCCTTCGGATTTGAACTTCAGGTCAGACTCTCGCGACACGACCCGGAACATATGGAAAAATATCTAGGCGAAGAAAAAAACTGGAAATTATCCGAAAAAATACTGAGTGAAATAATTAAAGAAAAGAAAGTAACAGCAATAGATGGGGTAGGTGAAGCGGCATTTTACGGGCCCAAACTTGATTTTATGGCAAAAGATTCAATCGGGCGCGAGTGGCAAGTCGCTACAATTCAATTGGATATGAACATGCCTGAACGTTTTGACCTGTCGTGTATTAACGAAAAGGGTGAAAAAGAAAGGATAGTAATGATACATGCCGCCATCATGGGTTCAATAGAAAGATTCCTATCTATTGCCATTGAACACTACGCCGGGGCGTTTCCAGTCTGGCTATCCCCCGTTCAGGTAATGATACTCCCCATAACCGACAAACATAATAAATGGGCGGAGCAAGTCAGCCAAGAACTGAAAGCTAACAACATAAGAGTTGAGCTGAGCTTAGAAAGTGAAACTCTGGGTAAAAAAATACGAGGAGCTGAAAAACAAAAAATCCCCTATTTGCTTGTTATAGGCGATAAAGAAGTCGAGGCCGAAGCAATCGCAGTTCGAAAGCGAGGTGGAAACGACCTCGGTCAAATTAAACTGGCTGAATTTATAAAAAATATTTCAGAAGAAATAGAAACAAAAAAGCCCTAGTTTTCTAGGGCTTTATATTAGTGCTGGAATTAGCAGCAAACGGAAGAGCTGTAAGAATTAAGATAATAGCAATCCAACCATTTCTATTAGGAGTCTCGCCGGATAATAATCTTATAAATAATACCGATGCCAAAACAGATGTTGCATGATTAACCATAAGCGCTGAAGACAATCCTCCAAATCTGTCAACTGAAATTTTAAACATAATTGCGGTCAAAAATATCGCCGGAAAATAGCAAATCAACATATTAAACAGATAAGCTCCGGCTACAAAATTATGAAATTTCTCAAAAATATGGCTCGTATATGGTACGGTATAAATTCCTGATTTAATCTTAGAAAATAAGAACTGAAAATTAACAAAGGAATACCAGATACTAGTGAGTACGGCAAAAAAGTAAATCGGCAGAATTTTTAAAAGATCGGTCACTTGCTACCTCCTGCATAAACCCAGAGTTTCCATATTATACATTAGATATTGACTATTTACAATTATTCAAATTAAAACCACCATATCGGCGGTTTTACTTAAAAATCTTCTTTATCTTAAAGATAAAAGTTGCAATTAGGATTGGCGTGAAAATCCACCCCATAACACTGTAGCCGGCAGCAAAAATACCAAGTTTAATAGTATTACCCAGCATAAGCATTATTAATCCCCGATACCATCTCGTAGTCCTAAATATTATTATCCCCAATATCCAGGCTCCGAAGCAAATCCCGAAAAGAAGCATGTCAAAATAACCTATCTTAATATTTTTAATCTTATCCAGATATTCTTGATTTTCGGGATCCAATCTATCGGCAACAATCTTTAGGGTTTTTCTAAAAAGATTATCAAAACCCTTAGTTTTTATATTGTTGTAAAAATATCTAAAACCGGGATTCTCCTTAATGAAGATTCCTATTTTACCAATCAGCCAAATCCAAAAAATCATCTCAATATTTCCCAAAGTTGCACCGGCATAAAAAAGACTCCAGCCCCTTATGTTATAGACCGAAGATAAAATATTCATAATCACCATCTCTACATTGAAGGACAACATTACCAGACCCAGAATAACCGGCCAAGCCTTCCACCAATTTATCAGCTTTTCACGAGAGCTAAGGATAACCGGACCGTCTCTTGCATTTTCGGCCAATCTAACTACCTTTTAAAAGAACCTCGGACTTCTTGCATAGTAACTTTCGTTACGAAAATTGCAAATTTTGAGATAGAAGTTATTGAAATTTTTGAAGAATAGTTGGACACTATTCAGATAAAATTTCAATAATCTTATAGCCAAAATTTGGAATTTGCAGTAGAAAAGTTATTGTGCAAGAAGTCCGATAATGTGGTATATAATAACAAAAATGGATAGAAAAGAAAAGGTAATAATCATTGTGGGTCCGACGGCTTCCGGTAAGTCTGATTTGGGTATTAAAATAGCTAGGAAAATTTCCGCCAAAGGCGGACCAGCCTCTGGCTGGCAAGGTGCAGAAATTATATCTGCAGACTCAAGACAGGTTTATCGAGGAATGGATATCGGAACAGGAAAAGTACCTCGAGATAGAATTAAGATTCACGATTTAAGATTTAAGAATGGGGATTCTGATTCCAGATTCATAAATCGTAAATCCTATATCTCAAATGGTGTCATACACCATTTGATCGATGTGGCTAATCCCAAAAAAGTATTCACTGCTTCCGATTTTAAGAGATTGGGAGAAAAATCAATAAGAGAAATTACGGCTAAAGGAAAAATCTCTATTATTGTCGGCGGAACGGGGTTTTATATTGATATTCTGCTGAATCGCATGCAAGTTGCCGAAGTACCACCTAATCCTAAATTACGCGCGCGGTTCAATAAGCTCACCGCGGAGCATCTTTATAAAATGCTCCAAAAACTCGACCCAAAAAAAGCCGAAATTATTGATAGACACAATAAGCATCGTATTATTAGGACTCTGGAAATAGTATTGACCACAAAAAAATCTTCCTTCAATACTAAATACTCGCCCCTTAATACTAAATACGAAGTATTGTGGTTCGGTATCAACCCCGGCAAAGAAATGCTCGCTAAACGCATAAAAACACGCCTAGACAAGCGTTTGTGTCACGGAATGATAGAAGAGGTGGCTAAACTGCATAATCCGCCAACCGGCGGAGGTGTGAGCTGGAAACAACTTAATAGTTTTGGGCTAGAATATAGATGGGTCAGCAGATGGTTAATGGAAAATGCAAAAATCTCCGCCAGAGGCGGATCCGCCTTCGGCGGAAAAAATGACAATGAAAAAATTGAAAAATTTAAGAATTCTGAATTTTACAATAGACTCCTAACCGAGATAATTAAATACTCAAAACGCCAGATGACCTGGTTTAAGAAAAATAAAGAAATACACTGGATTAAGGATAATAAAAAGACGATAAAACTAATCAAAAAGTTTATTGAAATCTAATGACCTAATAGCCAAAGAATAATCGCTTTCTCTATGTGAAGGCGGTTTTGAGCTTGTTGAAAAATAATTGAATTTTTGTGATCTACTGCGTCCCGGGTTATTTCATAGTCGATATGACAAGGCATACAGTGCATAATCTTAGCCTTGGGAGCATACGTATTAACAAGTTTAGCGTTTAGCTGATACGGGGCAAAAACTTTTTTTCTCCTTTCAAATTCATCTTTAAATTCAGGCCTGACTTTTCCTCCGTCAAAAAATTCCATATTAAGCCAAGTGTCTGTGTGAATAAAGCCGGCGCCCCTAACCGCTTTTTTTACGTCGAGTATTCTCGATACCTTGCCTTTATCAGCCTGTTTATTTAATTCTTTATCAACACTCGTCGAATCAATTTCCGGAGCAGAAATAATAAATTCGATGCCAAGCTTAGAGCAGGCCAACATCAGAGTATTTGAAACATTATTCTCTATGCCCAGCCAAACAACCTTTCCAATTTTTTTAATACTTCCAGCAGACTCTATCATAGTCAGAATATCACCCAACGCCTGCGCTGGATGATATTTTTCACTACAAGCATCAATAACAGGAATAATACTAAGTGCAGCGGCTTTTTGTACATCGACAGCCTTGAGTGCTCGAAACATTAATACATCACCAAATTGCATTATAGCCCTTATCTCATCTTCAAAATGGGCCATCGAAAGCTGGGATGTTCTGGAATCAAGATAAATGGCGTGACCTCCAAGTTGCGTCATCGCCGATTCAAAAGAAAGGCGGGTTCGTGTCGATGTCTTTTGAAAAAGCATAATCAAGGTTTTATTAAAAAGAGTTTCATTCTTTTTGCCTCCTCGATACTCTTTTTTAAGTTTTATCGCCAAATTTATTATATTCAATAAATCCCCGGCTGATTGTTCCTTAAGAGATATTAAATGTTTCATATTATTTGAAAAATATTTTGGTTCCGCCATTTCCTCCGATAGCGGAATCTAAACTTTCAAAATTAGTTATAATCACATATCGTTTCGAATTTTTACCTATAAAATCAAGGACTGATTCTATTTTCGGACCCATACTGCCTAAAGCAAATTGGCCGTCTTTTAAATACTGTTCCGCTTCAGCAACGGTCATTAAGCTAACCCATCGTTGATCCTTCCTGCCATAATTCAACGCCACCCCGGAAACATCTGTTAAGATTATCATGCAGTCGGCATTTAACTCGTTTGCCAACAAAGCGCTTGCCCTGTCTTTATCAATCACCGCATCAATGCCTTGATAGACACTCCCCTTTATCACCACAGGAATCCCGCCTCCTCCACCGGTAATTACAATCACGCCTTTTTCGTACAAATCCTTTATAGTCCCAATTTCCAGAAAATATTTCGGTTTTGGTGATGGAACTACCCTGCGATAACCCCTGCCGGAATCCTCTTTATAAATAAAACCGATGTCTCTTGTCATTTTTAAAGCCTTTTCTTTCGTATAAAAATTACCTATCGGTTTATCGGGGTTTTTAAACGCCGAATCATCAGCGTCAACAAGCACCGTAGATACAGTTGCCAAAACTTCTCTTTCGATTTTATCACTAGAAAATAAATTTTTTATAGCGAGCTGGATAAAATGACCTAACTGACCCTGTGTCATTGCATCGCATACGAAGAGAGGTATTGCACCAGAATTAAGACTGTCATTCTGTGCCAATATTTTACCAACTTGAGGTCCGTTGCCGTGAGTTATAGCCACTTTATTGTGCAGATCCGCTACAATTTTTCGGATTGATTTTATCGCCTCCGAAACATTTAAGATACATTCTTCATGAGTGCCCTCCTGATGACATCCTTGAATGGCATTACCTCCTAGGGCAATAACAATTCGGTTTTCCACAATTTAAATTATTCCTATTTAATTATTTTTTTAGACTTTAATAGTTTTATTAATGCCCCAGACGATGCTGAAGATAGGTCATATTTGACTCGCACAAATGGCTTATTAATTTTAATAAAACGCGCCAAATTAATCGGAGTCCCAATTACTACGGAGTCACAATCTATCCTATTAATCGTCGCTTCAAGATCTTTCATTTGAGCATTGCCGTAACCCATAGCCGGAAGCAGGGTTCCTATATTTGGGTATTTATTGAAAGTTCCCCTGATGGAGCCCGAAATAAATGGTCTCGGATCAACCAACTTTGAGGCTCCGAATCTCTGAGCAGCAACCGTGCCTGCGCCAATCTTCATCTCGCCATGAGTCAATGTGGGTCCGTCCTCAACCACTAAGACCTTTTTTCCTTTTATCTGGCTTGGATCGTCAACGGTAATCTTTGATTCTGCTTTTAAAACTATTGCTTTTGGATTGAATTTTTTGGCATTGCTAACTACTGTCGCGACATCTTCAGCATCGGCAGAATCAACCTTGTTGATTAATATCATGTCGGCTAATCTAAAATTAATTTCACCCGGATAGTAAGATACTTCGTGGCCGGCCCTTAGAGGATCGGCAACAGTAATAGTAACATCGGGTTTATAAAATGAAGTGTCATTATTGCCACCATCCCATATTATTACATCTGCTTCTTTTTCGGCTTGTTCCAAGATTTTTCCATAATCCACTCCGGCATAAATAACACTACCCATAGCAATATGAGGTTCATATTCTTCCATCTCCTCAATTGTGCACTTATGTTTTTTTAAATCTTCTATTTTTGCGAATCGCTGAACTGCCTGCTTAGCCAAATCTCCGTAAGGCATGGGATGACGAACTGAAACAACCCTCTTGCCCCTGCTCCTCAAAATCTCAACTATACGACGGCTTGTTTGACTCTTACCGCAACCGGTTCTGACTGCCAAAACGGCAATCACCGGTTTTTTACTTTTTATCATTGTTTGCTCCGCTCCTAGAATTGAGAACTTAGCTCCTGTCACTGCCACTCTTGATGCAAGATGCATAACGTAGTCATAGGAGAGATCGCTATATGACAGCACACACTCACCCACATTATAAGATTTAATAATTCTTTCGAGATCCTTTTCTTCATAAATCGGTATGCCCTTAGGATAAAATCTACCGGCAAGGGATGCAGGATACTTTCTGTCAGATATTCCGGGGATTTGATTGGCAGTAAAAGCTACGACATTAACAGTTTTGTCATTGCGGTAGACCACGTTAAAATTGTGAAAATCCCTGCCGGCAGCCCCTAAAATGATGATGTTTTGCATATTTTTAAACTTATTTTAGTATAATAAAATACTACTCCTTAATAAAAAACTGGCAAATAAGCACTGGGTACAACAAAAAAAATAAAAAACTGCCGAGCTAACACCTCGGCAGTTTTTTTTATTGGGCTTTTTTAGATTCTGATGGACCCTCAATCTCCTGTTCGGTTGGGACCGTTCTCTCTGAAACATATTTCCTTTCTCCGCGACTCTCCATTATCTGCTCGTGTCTTTCTCTGGCAAGCCTTGCCTGATCTTGCTGATCAGCGCTATGAATTCTTTCCGCATTATTATCTCTTTGCGCTTGCCAATTTATTAATTTTGCAAAAAATTTCTTCATATTTTTATTCTAATATTTTTCTTATCATCCCTTCGACCACCTGGGGATTTGCTCTTCCTTTTGTTTCACGCATTATCATTCCTATCAAAAATTTAATCGGAGCCTCATTACCATTTTTTATATCAGTAACCGCTTTCTGATTATCGGCAATGACTTTAGCGACAGCCAGATTAAGTTCTTCTACATTTGATACCTGTTCAAGATCTTTTTCTTTAATTATCTCTCCCGGCTTCTTTCCTGTGGCAAACATTTCTTTCAGAACAGTCTGAGCACCGCTTGAAGAAATCTCTCCATGGAATATCCTCACAACCAGATCAGCAAACATTTCCGGGGTTATCTTGGTATCGCCCGGCTCCGCTGATACTTCTTCGGCCATTCGTTTTAATTCGGTGATAAGATAGTTTGAAGCTAATTTGAATAATTTATCTTGATGTTCCGTTTCAGGTTTTTTAAGATGATCAAGATTATCAAAAGACAATAATTCACTCGCCACATGTTCAAAATAATCTCCCAACGATTTATTAACAACAAATAATTCTATGTCTTTATCAGGCAAATTATACTGTTTTCTGAATCTTTCTCTTCTTTGTTCAGGTAACTCAAGTAATCCAGATCTAATTTCTTCAATATCTTTTTTATCAAAATGAACAGGCGGCAAATCGGGTTCAGGAAAATACCTGTAATCGTGGGCTTCTTCTTTAAAGCGCTGGCTAAATGACTGTTTCTTAAATTCGTCCCATCCTCGAGTTTCCTGTTTTATCTTCTCTCCTGCATCAAGGAGCTCAGTCTGTCTTTTTATTTCATAATCAACAGCATCGGAGGCAAATTTAACTGAATTGATATTTTTTATCTCAACCTTTGTCCCCCAGCTCCCGTCGGGATTGGTCAATGATATATTTACTTCCACTCGCATCTGTCCTTTTTCCATATTCGCATCAGAAACATCAAGATGCTTCCAAATAAGTTGGAGTTCCTCAGCAAATTTTCTGACATCTTCCCCGCTCTCGAAATCCGGTTCAGTAACAAGTTCCATTAAAGGAACTCCGGCTCGGTTGTAATCAACTAAAGAGTAGTCCTTGTCTGGCAGATGGTACAGTCTGCCTGCATCTTCCTCCAGGTGAATCCGCGTTATGCGGATTCGCTTAGAGCCCTTCGTAGTCTCTGGCGGAGTAGGTTTCCCTATATCTAAATACCCTTCATAACACAATGGTTTCTGATATTGAGTAATCTGATAGCCCTTGGGTAAATCGGGATAAAAGTAATTTTTTCTTTCAAAAAAAGTGTCCTCGGCAATTTTACAATTTAGAGCTAAGCCGGCTATTATTACTTTCTTAATCGCTTCCTGGTTAATAACCGGGAGCGTACCGGGATGACCCATACAAATCGGGCAAACATTAACATTCGGGTGTTTTTCATTCGGGTCGTTTAACGAGTCACAAAACATCTTAGTTTTAGTACTAAGTTCTGCGTGTATTTCTAAACCTATCACTGGCTTATACATATGTTTAAATTTATCACGATTTCTTGTAATAAAAAAGCCTAGATACTTATCTAGGCAGTGGTACTGCTGAGCCCCTGGCAAAAACATAGCCGTTGGTCATATCGGCTCTGGAGAAAATGGGCCACCAGTCATATATAAATCTCAATTCACGTTCAATCGAAAGAAATACTTTTCGCACCTCATGATTCACGGATGGTTTTGTTCTCTGCCAATTACAGAATTCATGCTGTCTGAAATTAGCTGAGTATATAAATCCAACCTTAAATCCCATTGGAAGAACATATTGCGTAACCCTGGACGGAACCCCCATAAGCTCGTAATAAAAAGTTCTACTCTGTTTTTCTACTTCATTAAAGCATTCATCTAGTTCCGATGGTCTGGGTTTGTCATAGCGATAGAATCCTAAATTGGGCTTAAGCAGGGTACGGCAATGGGTTGAAAATCCCTGACGATGCAAATCTCGCCAGCCCCTAAAAGACATCTGTCCTAAAAATGGCACCGTAATCAATTCAAACTCTCTAGGTAACTTATCGTAATCCTTGCGACCGCCCCTAAACAGCATGGTGGCAATATCTCTCATGTCTCTATCTTTAGTCGGTATATCGCTAAGATCACTCTTTGATAGGCTAAATGCTTCCCAAAGAATATTTTTAGCTAGCCTAGAACTGGGACAATTCTCAAAAGCCACTATCCCCCTGATACTCCGAGTTATCAAATAATCCCAACCCGATATTTCAGCCGGAGATGGCTGATAATGCCTAATAAATTGGTCGGCGCCTATTTTGGATGCCTCCTGAATTACAAGTTCAACAAGAACACTGCCCTCTGCCGTATCATCTAATATGAGGTGCTTGAGTACTGATGGCAACGATTCACCGCTTACGGCAATCGCGACCGAGGTTAAAGTAGCTGCCGGAAGCAGATTTCCTAAAACATCAAAAGTCTCACCGGCTACTCCAAGTTCAACCTTACCTCCGTTTTTTGCAATTAAATCGCCCCACTTCTCTCTTAAAAAAGACGGAAAAGGACCTTGAAGATTTTCTCCCTGAAGCTCGCTATAATATTTAAGAGGTTTTTTTAGATTATCTAAAACATGAGAACCATCATATCCTAGCCTAGCTAATTCTTTTTCAATCGGATACATGCCCGCTTCTTTTCTGTTAACAAATCTGGTTGATAATTCAACATATCCGGCTCCAGGACGCGTCCATTCCAAAGACTTGGCGGTAAGAACGCTAATCTGTTCAAAACATAACCAGACAGCACTCATCCGAGCGATAGAATTATGACCATAATCTAAATACATTTCCAAGAATTCCTTAACCTTGCTTGAATCAACCATGGGCCTAAGTGATTCTTGTTTGCATTGACCCTCAATAAACCAGTAAAATCTTGCACTCGCTGCCGGTGAATATTTCAAAAAATCACCTATACTCTTAATATTATTTTCTTTCAAAAAATCACCTATACTCTTCTCCCCCGCTAAACCGCCAGCTAAAACACCGGGTAAAAAAGAATCCACAAACACACCCCTAATTCCACGTTTATTCTTAAGGCGAGAATACATTGATGCCAAGGTAGCCGAAACATTAGCCGGAAAAGAATGCATAAAGAAAACACGCTTATTAAGATTGGTGAAAAATGGTTTTAGCGCTCTTTCTTCGTCAGAATTAAAAGAATATGGCAAATCATCAGCCACAAATTCTCTGGCAATGTTTATTAAATCATCCCTCAAGTTTTCTGACAACGCAGATATACCCGATGATTCCATCTGTGTCTCCACTTTTAAAAGTACGCGTTCAGAGATACTAACAAATTTTATAAAATAAAACCAGATAACAAAAAGCTCTTCAATGAAGAGCCCTAAATAACAGCTAATTAGACCTGACCTAAAAATGGTTTAACTTTTGCCCAAATTTTATTATGTATGACCTCTCTTGAGTGCAGACCGGCCAATAAATCTTTACTGCGGGTTTTGGTTGCGACATCAATAACTACCCAAAAGTTAGATAAATTTGCGGCTTCAAGGTAAGCCTGACGAGCCTTATCAAGAATCTGAGAATCACTTTCGTGGGCATCTAAAGATTGACCCTGCTCCTTTCTTTGTACAGCTTTAAGCGCTCTTGCAATATCAGGGTCAAGATCTAAAAGAATAACCAAATCGGGCTGAGGTATTCCCAGTATTCTATATTCTAAATCATAAAGCCATTTAATAAATTCTGCTCTTTCGTCTTTATTCTCAATTTTAATAGCCTGAAACCCGATATTAGATTGGGTGTATCTGTTTGAAACGACATGATACCCGTCCAAAAGCAAATCCCACAAATTAGGTTTTTGCTCTTGGCAAAATGCCGCATCAAACCTATCAAGAGCATAGGCCAATGATATACCATAGGGATTGGCACTGACAGCCGAACCGTAACCTTTAGTAAATCCGAACTCTTTTTTCTGAAGATATTTCCTCACAAAAAAAGAGGCAGGATTTCCTTCTGGTGGATTACCGTATCTTGGAAAATCCATCTCGGCTACTTTATGGCCTTCGGACTTTAATCTAGCCACAAGCAGGGCAACCTGGTCTGTTTTACCGGTTCCATCACCACCCTCTATAACAAATAGCTTTCCCTTTTTTGGTTCCATTTTTTATCCTTATTTTAAAATAACTCGTAAATGTTTAAAGATTCTAACTCAATCAGACACAAATAACAAGAGCATAGACTAAAAAGTTCACTCTATCCGAGTTTTAGAAGTTTTTATATTTCCTATGGATAACATGTCTAATCCCTCATCTGACCTATACTTAGAAAAATAGAAAACATGAGAAGCTCCCGAGTTGACAATCATCTTTGCGCACATTTTACATGGAGACTGAGTAATAAAAATTACCTTCTGTTTATCCATAATCGGACACTTAATCAAAGCGTTCGCTTCTGCATGAATGCAACCGCACCTTCCGGGTTCGCTAGAATCGCATTTATTCGGGAAACCGCGAGCATTGCCATTATAACCATAGGAATATACCTGTTGAAAATCACTTGAAGTTATAATGCATCCCACCCTAAGCCTCCCGCATGTGCTTCGAGTAGACAAAAGAATTGCAAATTTCATTAAAACAACCTCAATTGGTTCTCTATTATCCTCATTCATAACGCCTGAATCCTACCAAATGAATTCTTAATTGAAAAGGAGATTATGATTAAAAACAGTCCCGCCTAGGCGGGACTGTTTTTAATCATCTATTTCACCTCAATTCCCATAGAACGGGCAGTGTCCCGATTGCTCTGCGCAAAGCGCAGCTAGCAATCGAGGATCCGCGATGGCTTCGCCATCGGGACCTTCTTTACTTAATCTCAATACCCATACTCCTAGCTGTTCCCTCTACTATTTTCATCGCCGCATTCACATCATTGGCATTCAAATCTCCCATTTTCTTTTCTGCAATTTCTTTTACTTGAGCCTTGGTGACTTTTCCTACTTTACTTTTATTCGGAGTTCCTGATCCTTTCTCAATACCAGCTGCCACGCGTAAAAGATAAGCCGCCGGAGAGGTTTTTATTTTAAATTCGAAAGTCCTATCTTCAAAAATAGTTATCTCAACCGGAACAACTTCACCCTGTTGAGCTTTAGTAGCTTCGTTAACTTGCAACATAAACTGTTGTAAATTAATACCGTGAGGACCAAGCGCCTGACCAACCTTAGCCGGTTCAAGTTGACCACCAGTTACCTGTATCTTTAATATTGTCTTTATTTTCTTCGCCATGCGCTTCGCGCAAGTTTATAAAGTAAAAAGTTTGTAAAGTTATAGAGTTTGATTGAATAAAGAACCTTATTCGCTTAACTTTATGAACTTTATGAACTTTATGAACTTTATGAACTGTTTATAATTTTTTAATCTGTAAAAAGTCTAACTCTACCGGCGTCTCTCTGCCGAATATTGTCACTAATACCTTTATTCTGCCTCTTCCCATATCAATCTCTGCAACCTTGCCGTCAAAATCCTTAAAGGGTCCGTCGGTAATCTTAACTCTGTCTCCCTCAACGACATCAATCTTATACTTAGGCTCCTCGACACCCATTCTTTTCATTAAGGTCTCTACCTCAATACTAGCTAGAGGAGTCGGGACAGTACCAGCTCCGATAAAACCGGTAACATTCGGCGTGTTTCGGACAACATACCACGACGCATCATCAACAATCATTTCAACCAGAACATATCCGGGATATATTTTTTCCTCAATAATCTCTCGCTTACCACCCTTAATTTTAATTTTCTTTTCCTTGGGAACGATAACGCTAAATATCCTATCCTCAAAGCCAAGGGATTCGATACGCTGTTTAAGGTTTCTTGATACGGTATCTTCGTACCCTGAATAGGTATGAATAGCATACCATTGACGCTCCCCGGTTGTTACTTGTTTTGGCATGCGCGTTGCGCAAGTTTATAAAGTAGAAAGTTTGTAAAGTTATAATGTTTGATTGAATAAAGAATCTTATTCGCTTAACTTTATGAACTTTATGAACTTTATGAACTTTATGAACTTTATGAACTGTTTATCTGATAATAAATTTATTCAATCCCCACTGCAAAGCTAAATCTAATCCGCCTAAAAACACGGCTAAAATCACGCTTAGACCAATAACTACAAGCGTGTACTGAACTGTCTGGTTTCTGGTTGGCCAGTTAACCTTTGACAGCTCTGTCCTTACATCTTTTAGAAATGCTATAGCTCTATCCATTTTGAATATGGAAAGTGGAAAGTGGAAAGTAGTTTTAACTACTCTCTACCCCCTACACTCCACCCTCTTAAAGGTATTTTAAAACGCCCCTCGGCGTATTAACTACATACTACACCCTACAAAAAAATAAGTCAACCGAAAACTGAAAACCCTACTTATTGTCATCAAAAATATCAATGCCCAACATCTTAAAAAGCATCCAGATTGGAAGCAATAAGATTTTTAAAAACTCCATATCCTAATTGTACCCTACTACGCTCTATATGTCCAAGTTTTGGACAGACTTAGCGTGGGTCTGAATAAATTTACGACGAGGCATTACTTCGGAACCCATCAAAATATCAAATATCTTATCCGCCGCCTGAGCATCATCTATACCAACTTGAAGAAGAATACGGTTAGCCGGATTAAGTGTTGTTTCCCATAACTGATCAGGGTTCATTTCTCCTAAGCCCTTATATCGTTGTAGGGATACGCCGGAGATTTTCATTTCCTCGCCATTGCCACCTGATTCGTTCTCTGAAAGTTTATCTGACGAGGTCTCATCACCATTTTCTGATTCCTCAAGAGGAGTTACCTCAAAACCATCAACAACTTTTACGTCTTTGGATTTTGGGTTTCCTTTTTTCTCCTTGCCCGCTGAGCCAGATTCTTTTCTAAACCCTTCAAGAATTTTATCCTTCTCCTTTTCATCATAGGCATATTGAGCTTTAGAGCCTTTCTGTATTTTATATAGAGGTGGTTGAGCGACATAAAGATAACCGCCCTCAATTATCTTAGGGAAATAACGATAAAATAATGTCAGTAAAAGTGTCCTGATATGAGCGCCGTCGACATCGGCATCAGTCATAATAACTATTTTATGATAGCGTAGTTTTGTAATATCAAACTCCTCGGCAATAGCCGAGCCCATTGCGATAATAAGGTTGCGTATTTGTTCGGAAGCAAGCATTTTATCCAGTCTAGCCTTCTCAACATTCAAAATTTTCCCCCTCAATGGCAGAATTGCTTGCGTTCTTCGATCCCTAGCCCCTTTTGAGCTATTGTGAACAAAGACTCCGCTTGTAAGAGCAAAGTTATGGGTTTCTGGCACTTCTATATCATAAACGTCTATTCTTTCATTAATCTTTTCTATCTTAACTATTTTATGATTGTAATGCCGAACAGAATCCATCATCTCATCCTGACTACCCTTAAAAAATCTTTCACAAAAAGTGCCAATTTTTAATAAATTTTTATTCTTACTTTCTATTCTTGCCTTGTCATAATTTTCTAAAGATTGGTCTCTCTCAAACAGATTCTTTAAAAACCCTATTGTATTGGTAAAATATGTTTTATTGTACGCTTTTTTTCTTTTTTCTCTAAACTCAATAGTCCATTGTTTCTTCGTAATAGAACTCCGCCAAGATAATAATTCTCGGTTTTCCCATTGAGATTTCGATAGTTGTGAAAGTAATTTTTTCTGTTCCGGATGCTTTTCGAAATAAACCGAGGTGCGCCTAGACTGAGCTTCTCTATTCTTACCATCAATCCAATATTCTTTTTGGTTTTTATTTAGTAACGCATTATTTAGTTCTCGATATTCCTGATTTGAATTATAAAAATCTAGGAATTTACCCATCATATATTCTTTATAATTTTCATCCGCCCATTGTCTTTTAGCTCTTTGGCTTAACATAGCTCGCATTTCTGGCTTAAGCATAGTTTTACTTATTTTATCTCTATATTCTTTGGACTGCCTAATTTTCCTCAATTTTTCCAAAATTTCAGGTCGAAATGCAGTTTTAAAGAGGTGTTTTGTATGATAAAGAAGATGCTCCTGTTTTGGCATTCTTATAATATTATCCGGATTGTTATTTAATTTATGAAAATCCTTGTGGTGTCGAGTATCGCCGTCATTCTGACTATAAATACTATTTTTCAAATTATACTTATCGGCTAGTACATGAGTAAATCTCCAATAATGCTCCTTGGGATCGAGAACCATCTCATAGCCCTCAATGGTAATATTTTTTTCTTTTTTGGATATTTTTCTGTAAAGGGGCATCAGCGAATCATCTTTAATAAGCGTCTCGGCTTTTTTATATGAACCATCTCGCAACATGAAAAGATGATCCGAAGTGCAAATAACTTCTTCTTTGTTGTCAAAAGTAATTCTAATCACTTCTATGCTATTACGTGTTATCCGTGGATTAAGAATTGGCGCAATTCCAATATGACCGTCTTCTTGAATGGTATAGCAATAATTTTTCTTTCCTTCCCGATCCTCTTTTACAAGTTCCTTGAATGTAATATTCCTGCCATCCGAAAGAGCAACTTTTGTATCTCCAGAAAAACACCCGCCGGCCGAATCTCCCTCAACTATAAATAATTCGGATTCCGAAGGGTCCTTGCTTGAACAATCCGCAAGCTTTCCGGGAAGAGTCATGCCATCCAAAGCACCCTTTCTTAAAACAGTTTCTCTGGCTGCTTTTGCCGCTAGTCGTGCCTTAGAAGCTAGAAGAACTTTATCAAGAATTGAACGAGCTTCGCTTGGATTTCTTTCCAACCAATCAGCAAATTCAGTATTAATAACTGTTTCTACTGCGGTTCTGGCCTCAGGGTTTCCTAATTTTCCCTTAGTCTGACCCTCAAACTGAAGGTCCACCGATTTAATTTTAACGGAGATAATGACAGTTAATCCTTCACGCACATCTTCGCCGGTCAGATTATCGTCCTTCTCCTTAATGTAAGAATTTTTGCGGGCATAATCATTCAAGGTACGAGTAATAGCAGACCTAAAACCGGTAACATGCATACCGCCCTCTATCGTGTGGACATTATTTGCAAAACCAATTTCTCTGTTTTGTAAGTCATCAACATATTGAAGAGCGACCTCTACAAAAATTCCGTTATAATCTTTAGCAGCATAAAAGACAGATTGATTTTTTGATTCACAACTCTGATTCAAAAATCTGACATAAGAAGTAATTCCACCTTCGAAATAAAAAGTATACTCGGAAGGCACTTCTTTTTTATCTTTACCTTCACCAACAATAATGGGCTCTCGCGCATCAATAACTTTTATTTTTATGCCTTTGGTTAAATAGGCCTGTTTGCGAAGATGGTCCAATATCGCATGGAGATCAAATGTAATTTCTTTGAAAATATCAGGGTCGGGCTGAAAGATAACCGTTGTACCAGTTGTATTTGTTTTGCCAATTTTCTTAACAAGGCCAAGTGGCTTGCCAATTTTATATTCCTGAGCAAAAAGATCGGGTTTCCTGCTAACCTCAACCCGCATCCAAGCAGATAGTGCATTTACCACTGATAATCCGACACCATGAAGACCTCCGGATACTTTGTATGATTCACCTGAAAATTTACCTCCGGCATGCAATGTAGTAGCTGCCGTCTCAAGAGCTGATTTTTTAGTTTTTGGATGGATATCCGTCGGAATACCTCGCCCATCATCGGTAACCCTGACTTTATTGTCGGGCAAAAGTGCAACTTCAATATTCTTACAATAACCGGCCATCGCTTCATCTAAAGAATTATCAAAAACCTCCCATATCAAATGGTGTAGTCCTTCGACTCCGGTCGAACCGATATACATTCCGGGTCTCTTCCGAACAGGCTCCAAACCCTCCAAAACCTGGATATCTTTAGCTGAATATGACCCGCCCGACTTAGCAGTATCGGTTATTCGGACAGGTGATTGTTTTTTGTCTTTTGACATATTTCAAACGAGCATCCCGCTTCTGCGGGACCTTTATTTATGCTTCAATTATAGCATTTTAGGTTATCAAAATCAACCAAATTTGTGGTTAATTTAAGCTTAAAACTATGGAGTAAAGCCCTAATCCAATCTGAAGCAATTGAGACTCCGAGATTGCCCAATGATATAATATCTGGACGCTAGTCCAATCATTGGGCAATTAGAGGAGCGAATTTAGCTGAGGTAGGATAACTCTAGGAGCAAGGCGAAGGTTTTAGAAGCGTGCTTTAGCCGCTTCTGGAATCGCCTCAGAGTTATCCGACTGGAGGCGTGCTGAAGATGGATTAGGGCTTCGCGACTATCTCAATTCTGCCCCAAATTGTTTAGCTGTCGCCTGGTAAATTTTTTCTTGTATCGGGTCTATTTCTTCTGTGGTCAGTGTTCTTTCATTAGAGCGGTACACAATACGATAGGTATAGCTTGTCTTATTTGACCCAAATTTTTCAGCGTTTTCATATTTATCCAGCAATTCTACCTGTTCAACCAAATCTCCGCCTAAATCCCTTATTAAATCAAAGTAGTCATTGGGAATAAAATCATTAACGACTACAAAAGAGATATCGCGCGTTATTGGCGGATACTTTGAAACTTCTTTAAATTTATTGCCTAGTTTTAATTGCTTTTTAACCCGTTCATCTTGCGACCACAATAATCTTATGTCCGGTAGCTCCATGCTTATAATCGCTAATCGCTCAAGTCCAAAACCAAATGCCCAGCCATTCCACTTAGACGAGTCTACTCCGTGATTTTCAAGTACGCTCCCCTTCACCACGCCGGAACCGAGTACTTCAACCCACTGATTACTACCTTTATCAATTTCCATTTCCAACGAAGGGTGTGTATATGGAAATGTATCCGGATTAAAACGATATTTAACCTCAGGTCCAAAAACTGCTTTTGCTATATCTGCAAGAACTTTTTCAAGTTCCGGAATACCGATAACTTCTTGATCTTTAGGCGCGAGATACCAACCATCCATCTGGTGAAATACGTTCATGTGATTGCGGTCTATTTCATCCTTGCGATAAACTTTGCCATAAGAGAAAGAGCCTACCGGTTGGTTTGCAATCATCCTTTTTTTAACATCTTCCTGCGCAAGATAATAATGCCACATCACCGTGGTATGAGTACGAAGAATGTGTTTACCTGCCCCGTGATCACCTTCAGGTGATTTTACGGGGTCATCAACATAATATGTATCGGATTTTGAACGAGCCGGATGATCCTTTGGAAAATCAAACAAATCAAAACTCACATCCATTGGTACAATTTCAGGCACCTCAATCACATCAAAATCTTTATAATCGGGCATAGCCAAAATTCTCTTAACGATTTCATGAATCGGATTGCCCGATATCCGTGACAAATCTGGCATATCCAAAAACCGCTTCATCCGCAAAGCTTCCGCATCCTTACGAAGCTCAAGCTCCTTTCTAAGCCTAGTCTCCTCATCTGATTTAATTGTAATAATTTTTTTACCCATTTTATTATGAATCTATTTCAATCTTAATCCTAAAAATATAGCTAATATTATCACAGAAAGCAAAAATCCTTTTTTAAATGCTCGTTCAAATAAGTCCTGACCCGAACGACTCAGATAAAAAACCACAACGGTTATACCGCTCCAGCCTGTCAAAAATAAAGATGCAAAAAAAAGAAATTTAACATATCCAACAGCCTGAAAAGGATCGAAATTAAAAATAATTATGCCAAGGCTGATAAGCGATATGACACCTACAAAAATTACTATATACAACTGCTTCATTATTAAATTATGTTATCGAATTAGGTGGGGTTGATTGTTTGTGATGAAGCTCATAAATAATTGACTTAATTTTAGACGGTTCGGGTACATCCCGCATAATAAATTCTGTTGATTCACCCGCTGTTTGTATTTTAACCGTGCCAAAATCCAAAAAAGTGGCCAAGATACCGCTAATGGTTATCGTAATATCCTGAATTTTATCAAGATTCAGCGTTGCTACTTCCCGGCTAAAAAATCCTTTTTGGTCAACATAAATTATTCTCTTATCGGTAATTATCAGCACATCCAAATAGTAGCGGGTCCAGATAACAAAAAATATCATCCAAGCAATTAACAGCACAAGCGAATAAAGACTTACAAAAAGAGCCAGATCATTTCCCTTTATAACAACCGCTCTCTCGCTGACCCAGAATAATAGCGGAGGCAGAACAAGAAACAAAAATAAAAACATCGACTCAAAAATCAAACCTAATTTATGGCGCCTTACTTTTAAAACTATTTTTTCACCCGGTTCCAGTTCAATCATTATAAAGAATTTAAATACACTGCCAGCGAAATTGTCATAAGAATCCACAATACAGCCGAAACTGAAAAATATAAGATTGTCGCCCGACCCATCACCAACATATCAATACCAAACCTCTTCCAATGATAGGATAAGACTAAGCTTAAGATAATAAAAAGAACACCAATCAGAGCAACTAAAAGCCAGGCTATTGCAGGGCTAAGAATAATAGCCGAACTTAAAAACCCTAGTATAGAAAATTGATTAAAATTAAATTGATATAAAGACATTATTACTGGCGGGGACGACGGGACTCGAACCCGCGACCTCTTCCGTGACAGGGAAGCGCTCTAACCAATTGAGCTACGTCCCCAAATTTAATTGGGGTAAACCCCGTTAAATGACCTTAACGATTAGCGCCCCTGCGCTATTTAATGGGGTAAACTAATTTTCAAATCAAACTTTAACACACTTTTACTAAAATAAAAAGCCCCGTTTTAACAGAGCTTATCTATCCCACGACTCCTTTTGAGCAGCCAGTGACAATTTTTTCAGGTATTTTTTTGGATTAGCCATAAACATTTCCTTAGCTTCTTTCAAGGATGTAGCGCCCATATAACTAATCGACGACGTCAGGTGCCCCATCATATCATCAATAATCGGGACAACCGAACCCTTGTACTCAACTTCATCTTCCTTACCTTCTGGACTTATTCGTGCCGAATCTTCGTAAGGATTCTCTGACAATTCGGCTCTGAACTTTTCCACCATTGCTTCCCGGGATGCCATACCCCTGAAAGTTTTTACTTTTTTTCCGCTACTTTTATCTATAACTCTGCCGGGAGTTTCATCGGTTCCGGCATAACGCCCGCCGATCATCACCCAATCAGCTCCAAGCAACAGACATAAGAAAATATGACCGTCTCTCCTTATACCACCATCACCGCCAATCGGAACTTTAGCAACTCTTGCGCAGTTATATACTGCGCCACCCTGAGGCGGAGCAATATTAGTATAATATCTCGTCATGCACGCTGAACCCGGACCTATTCCGACCTTTACACCATTTGCTCCCAATGACTGAAGCCTGCTTACTGATTCTCCCGATGCCACATTACCGACTACCAGTTCAGCATCAGGAAATCTTTTTCGACAACTCTTTAAAGCTCTCTCGCCTTGTTCTGAATATCCATGAGCAATATCTATAACTAAAACATCGACTCCCGCCTTCAGAAGTTCTTGAGCTCGCTCAAGATAATCGCCGGTTACCCCTATCGCCGCACCAACAACCAGCTGGCCTTTTTTATCTTTATTAGCTAGAGGATATCTTTCAAGATTCTCCAAATCCTGTGAAGTAATAAGTCCCTTTAATTTAAAATTTTCATCTACTAACGGCAGTTTTTCGAGACGATGTTTGTCTAATAACTGTTTTGCCTGTTCTAAATTAATATTAAAGCCAGCAGTAATAAGTCTGCCCTTATTCGTCATCCGATTTTTTACAGATATATCATCACGACAGAATCTTATGTCTCTGTCGGTGAGAATTCCTACCAGCTTGCCATTTTCCTTAATAACCACCAGCCCGCCGACTTTATTTTTACGCATTATATCTCTTGCCTCTGCCACCGTCCCACTAGGCAAAATACTGTAGGGTTCAGTGATAACAAAATTCTCATGCCGCTTAACTTCCGCCACCTTCTCGCATTGGTCTTCAATGGTCAAAAACCTATCAATGATACCAATACCGCCTTTTTTAGCGTGAGCAATAGCCATTCTCGCCCGAGTAATTGTATCCATATTTGCCGATACAAGAGGGATATTCAGATTTATGTTGGTAGAAAATTTAGTCTGCAAACGGGCTAAAATTTGCTTACGCGATTCAGCCACTCCCCTGCCTTCCAAAATACCAAAGTCATCAAAAGTACAGCCGTCTAACATCTTCGAAAGCCAAATATCTTGCTTACTCTTCATACATCTCCCGTTTTAAAAGTTCTCCAAGCTGAGCTTGGTTCATTCAATAGTCATAACAAAATAACTCTCGAAAATCAAAGAGATAAAATCAAAGAGATAAAACCAAAGAAATATAAATTCTTATAAAGTGTCCGTACGGACACTTTATAAGATTATATAAGATTATGAGATTATATTCTAAACAAATAAATAAGAAGTTCCTAAAAATTCATTGAGAGACTTATTCTTTATCTAACTCGGGATGCCAATAAATTTTTTCTATTTTACGAGCTCCGTTGTATGTATAATGATGTTTCCAAGGAAAACCTGTTCCACTAGAATTATTGCTAATCGCCATGTCATCTCCAATATAAAAACCTATGTGGTAGTGGGTTTTTCCATCATGATCGCTTTTCTTCTCCCAGATTAAAATTGATCCAACCCTTAAATCTTCTGTTTCGCTCCATCCGCTTTTTATTAAATCTTTTTCAGTACCGATAACTGTTGTATGAATGTCGCCAATCAATTTATTCAAATAAAGAATAGCCGACACGAACATAGCGCAACTTAATCCACCATCTTCTAAAACCTCGACTTCTTTACCATCAATTTCAAAGTATAAATTCCTAAACATCCAATTCTCCCCTTTGGCGGAATTCTCAATTATTGTCAGATAATTTTTATTTTTTAGTAATTTTATAGACATATACTCTTAAGCTATGGAACAACTGGCACCTTTGCGATATCGCAAAGGTGCCAGTTGTAATCTTATCTTACCTTAATACTTAATACTAACTCCTTAATACTAGTCTTAACGGGGTGCTACCTCTATCCACTCGGGTATTGGTGGTTGAATATTAAAGACATCGAGATTAAAAGAACAACTCTGCCCAAGATCATCCGTAGCCGTTAAAGCGGTTCGATAAGCGCCGGTATCAGTATATGTAAAAGTAGTATTTCCATTAGTTGCGGGAGGAGCATTGATTCTTCTGTCCGATTCTGCTAAATCGCCAAACTCCCAAAACCATGATCTTGGTGTAGCTGCCCCCTGAAACACTGTTAGATCGTTAAACGTAACAGGACTACCAACGGATGGATTTGGCGGATAAAAATCCGCATTGGTGTTAGGAAAAGCATGTATCGGTGTTATCCAGCTATTTACAGATTGTGGGGGATTTGTTCCGTTAATATAAATGCTCATTCGTTGCCAAGAAGACCATTGACCATAACCATTTTGAACCCTCACCCAAGCACTATAAGAAGTATTCCAGGTCATTCTACAAGCCGTCTGAGGAGATGCCACAGGATTTCCAGTATTACAAAGAGTTGTACTAGCTGAAGTACCTGTACTGTTTACAGTGCCGGACTCCCATTCCGGTTGTCCGGACAATGGATCTGCATCGTCATCTATCTGAACTTCATACACTGTCTGCGGAGATCCTACAGGATCAGAATAAGTCCAATTTACTGTCGCATGAATGCCCAAACTGCAATAAACTGAATTATTAACGCTAACTGTTACGTTAGTTGCGGTAGGTATCGAGGGATTAACCGTAACACTGCTTTGATCTTGAGTTGCGGGAGCAATTCCCCTCTCAACAATTACTTTGGGAATTTTAACTCCAGTTGTAGCATAGACGACATTTCGAACAACCGTGGAATTAGAAATAGCATTACATTTAACACCCCTAGCATTCTCACTACAACTTCCTATCGAAGGATTAGGTAATGCCCCACAAGCAATTTCTTCTACGAAATTATGGTCGCTACTCGTATTTGAACAATCCCACCAAAAATAATAATTAATTGTTCCCGTAGCGGTTCCGCCAACGGTTGACGTAAGATTAACTGACAACGGAACAGATCCCAATATGGGCACAGCGGTTAAATCAACTGTTAGAGTGTCGCTAAGTACTCTAACTAAATTGGATACGGCATCGGCCGTGCTTGGTCTAGGAACAGCCATAAAATTGGCATAATCAAGAAAAACATCGGAATAATTTGCATTATTCAGATAGACATGAGTATTCATTGCGGTCGTAGGATCATTAGTAGCATGATTACTCACGTTAATATCCGCATACCAAGTTCCTCTTCCATCATAAGTTCCCGGATACCAGATAAGATCATTTTGACCGCCGGGATCAGACCAGGTTGGAAAATATACAGATGTAGTGTTTGATACTTCATTAGCATAAACTCGTCGTGTGGAATTGGAATAGACTGTATCTCCGTCGGGAGTGGCAGAAGTACCTGTTGGAAGAGGAATTATTGGTACATTAAGCGGACCGCTGGTGCCACTGTGGCTTCCCGTGTAAGTTCGGAAATAATAATTTACACTCGGACTTAATCCGGTAAAGGTATAGGAGGTATTCCAGGTTTGAGTTCCTGTAGGCCAATTAACTCCATCAGTTGAGATATCAATATAATATCCAAATGTCGGATTAGCCTGACCGCCGGACCAATTTAAAGTAATCGAATAAGTACCGCCTGAAACAACCTGGCTAGGTTGTTGTCCGCTCCAAGTCGGTGCATTGGTTGCGGTACAAACAGGAATATAGATATCATTTCCGTAAGTATAACCTGCTCCACCGATAACACGAGTATAATAACGAGTACCAACCCTCAATACTTTTTCCCATGATGGAAGAGTTGCCCAAGTTGCGCCCCAGGTACTATCTAAAGCTACTTCTGAAGTTGCATTGGTTGGCTTGTTATACCAACTTCCAGTTGGCCAGCTTGGGTTATTAGAAACATCAGGGATATAATCAAAGGTTGGATCGGGATGAGCAACAACATTATTCCAACTTATGGTTGCGTTGTAGGGTACACCTGGAGCTCCACAAGTCCAAGGATAACCACCGACTGATACGGCTGCTTGAGCGGTTTTAGTATTAAAAGCAAAAACAACCGACATAAAAATCAGAGCTATAACTATCAGTCTAATTATTAATTTGAGATCATTCATTCACTAAACACAAATCTTTATTCACTTAAAATCTGGATTTTATCAGCATCATATTCATTTCCTGAATTATTTTTATAATAGACAACTACATCGGATAATTCCTTGATATCACTCAATGTTACATCCTTAAGCATTATTCTCGATTCTATGTAAACTTGTTTAATAATTTCGGTATCTTGCGTCGTTTTAATTATTTTTTCCTCTCCGGAAATCTTAAGATAAATCTTGTCGCCTTCAACCTTAATAACTTCACCCCTCACAAAAGACGGAAGTTTAGTCTCTGGACTAACTGAAGCTTCGTTTTGCGAAGAATCATTACTGTTTTTTAAATTACTAAACACTAAAAAGACTACGCTGGCTGCTGCTAAAACTACCAAAATGATTATTATTTTTTTCATATTATTATTTTATATTATTTTTTATTTTTAATAATTAATTAAAAGCGCTAGATCGACCTACAACTCTATACTTGTTGCTATATTGCTCTGCACTTACAAATAACACTGTCGGTTTTATTATCTAAATATTTCATGTTAATTACGGAATAATCTGAATTCATAATCGCCGCTAACTGAAGGCATCGTAAAGGAGCATGATCCATTTACCTCAACAGCAACTCCTGGCGTATTAGTACAACTGCTTGTATAAAACCACCTATTATCTACTCGGGAGCTTTCCGGAGTGGCTGGAATATAAAGACCAATCCAATCAGTAGTTTTAGGATTTATCACACCAGACCAAGTAACAGTTACGGTACCGCCGCTGGAAACAGAGGTGGGAAAAGCAGAAAGCGATATACCGACAGGAGCAGTAGATATAAAATTAGCGGTATCACACCAGACATCAGAATAATTTGAATTAAATAGATAAACATGGGTATTCATATTATAGCTGCTTTGCCAGGTTCCTATCCCATGATTACTCAAATTAATATCCGCATACCAAGTTACTCCACCATCATTGGTAGTTCCCGGATACCAGATAAGATCATTTTGACCGCCAGGATCAGACCAGGTTGGAAATAGAACAGATGTAGCGTTTGATACTCCATTAGCATAGACTCGTCTTATAGAATTAGAATAAACTGTATCTCCGTCGGGAGTGGCAGAAAGACAGGAGGGCGCTATTGGTATTGGGGTTGGAGTTGGGGTTGGGGTTGGGGTTGCTCCAGGACCAGGAGTTGGAGTTGAACCAGAACAAGTATTGTTAGTACACGCATAGCTACATGTTCTAGGGCATAAGCCGTTATTAACTCCTGTATCGCATTGTTCACCGGAATTTACCACACCATCACCGCAGACAGAACCACTACCGGGTGGCGGATCAAAAACTACGGTAATAATTTTATCTTTATCTATTAAAACATTGCAATCATTTCCATTTACATTTCCGCAACCAAACCATCGAACAGTATAGGTGGGATCAGGATTAGCCCTAACCGACACCCTCGCTCCGTCTAAATATGATGCTTTACAAATGGTGCCGCAGTTTATACCAGTATTATTTGTGGCAGAACCATTAGATGACCTTTCAACACTTAAAATATAACTGGATGGCGCTGGTGTTGGTGTTGGTGGTATTGGTGTTAGTGTTGATCCAGGAGGAGTAGGGGCAGGAGGATCAGTCCAATATGCATCTGCGCTCCAGCTTATAACAAACTCAGCATCATCCACGGAGGATCCTCTCCATACATAAAATCCATCAGTACCCGACGCAGACAACGAACCTGAAAAAACATCCAGCCCATCCCATGGATGATTGCCTCCATATTCATATCCACATGTAGCGCCATAACAGGAATAACTAGAACATAATGACCCACCACTGACATTATTTAAACATATTTTACCATCCATCTTAGAACCTCCTCCGTGACGATGACCTAAAAATTGTCCGCTTATTGCGGCATCCGTATAATCATTCCGGGGAAAACTGACAGTTGTAAAAGTACAACTTTTCGATCCTCCATGCCTAGTGCATTGATCCCAACTACCTTTGTTATCGCTACCGGCATACGCATTAAGAACAAAAACAAATAAAAAGACAGAAAAGATTAGACTAATTTTTGTAATATTATTCATCACTTATTCTTAGAATAGGAATCAATTAAAATTTTATAGAAAAAGCGTGACGCAACCGGGTTTGTAGAATTATAAATAGAATGAGAAAATTCAACCTGAACATAAACGCTTTGCTCTGCCGATACCCATTTTTTAAAATCATCCAATGAGCCTGATCCTTCAAACCAAAACTGATCACCGAGCTCCTCAATTGAATAGGTGGCAATTTTTGCTCCGGTAGCCGTAATTTTAACCTTGCCGGCAATTTCAAGTTCTTCCATCGATGGCACTCGAGCTTGAATTTTATCAAATAAAGTAGCGGAATTTACTTTAAATTTAAACTCACGCTCTTCTGAAAGTTCTTTGGGGAAATTTTCCTGAAAATTATAAGCCCCAAGAAGCGTTATTGTCTCCCCCTCAACATTAATAACTCTGCCAGAAAATTTCCTTATGTCATATTTCGGTGACGCAAGATATTGAGACCAGTAATAGTAACCGCCTACAGCCACTAAAATAAGCAGAGTAATATAAATTGAAAAACGAGAAAAACCTCTATTCATGCTTCAATTTTATCATTCTGCCTGAAATATGAAAATCTAGCTGTGGATATTGATTAAACAAAAAGGTACCACATCGCGCGATGTGGTACCTCCGGCTTGAGCTTATTCATTACTCAACCGGACACAGATACCCCTCGGGCGTTACACACACCCGAAACCCCAAAGATATCTTCCAGTCCGTGGGGGTAAAGAGGTCCTGGTCACTCTCGTAAAACTTGATTTCCCCACTCGCCGTGTTTGTTGAGCCATTGCCCAATAAGAAATCAAACACGGTGGCAATACAAGCTGGTGATTCAATGTTGCCCTCGCTCAGCATCACCTGATTGATACTTCTCCAGGCCTTCGCCAAGAGAATCAAAGATCGACCGGGCACCCTCGGATGATTCACGCATAGTATAAGCGTGTGTTTCCGATCATACCTTCGAAACAGAAACGTACGCTCAGAACCATTGACCGACTCTGATGTTTCTTCCAAGTGTCTCGAACACCCGCTTGGATCGTTGGGGCACTCACCCTCGTACACCCCCCATGAGTGAAGGGTCGCCCGTACACTCTCGCCTGGTCCTGGCGGTGGATTATTTTCGTCCACCTTCCCTGGTCCATTCGGGTTGTTGCACCCAGCCAACGAAAACGCCAGCAAAAGAGCAAAGAAAACGCCGAAAATCTTGCTTGTCTTGCTTGTCATGTTGTCCTCCAAGGGTCCATTCTAGGACCCTATCGTAGTTGTCAAAGAAGATACCTTGTTCTTCAATTATACCACAATTAGACCAAAAAGTAAATAGCTGTAAAAATCAGTAAAAATCAACAAAAAATGGCCTGCCTGACGATAGGCAGGCCATTTGACCATTATTTAAAAGCTACTCTCAAGAATACTGCAACCGAATGGTGGTCATTCTTAAACATCAGCCATTGATTGTCGCCGAAATACATTGAACCGACAACCACAACTCGCAAAAGATCACGCTTGGGAAGAACTAATATCTCCGTCTCTCCCCTAACAATCACATCTCTGAAATTATTTTTTCCATATCTGGATTCATCGGGTGATTTAAAAAACCTTTCATATTCGGTTCTCTTAACCAGAACTGACTGTCCAATCCATCTAGTCTTAAGTTGTCCGTCAAACAAAAATGAAGTTGTCCTGAATCTTTCTACATAAAAGTCAATCCATTCCAGACCATCAACTCCCGGAACATTAAACATAAAAAATCCCGTGGTATCCATATATCCGCGACCATAGCGTCCGGTAATATAGTTTTTGTTAAAACTACCTACCTTAGCTCCCACCCAGCCAGTTCCACCAAACGATTCTCTCTTGAAATCGGCGTCAAAATTTAATCCCTGTACGGAATTTCTGATTCTCTCCTGAGCAAAGAATACTTCTCCGCCTAAAAGAAAATACCAGATATTACCTTCTGCAGAACCGTCAACCTGTTTCATTTCTCTTAACAGTTCGCTCTCATTAATCTTTAATAATCCGCCCTCAGCTTTGAGCCGTAAATCTTCTGTCATAAATCCGACTCTGGGCACTAACGGCCATTTATAAACCGTAGCGCTACTAATCCATTGGCTATCTTGTCCGCCTTTCTGAATACTCCAATCTTCAATTCTTCCAAAATCTACCGTCTTCCATTGAAAAGAGACCGGCATATCAACATAAAATAGATGTGATGATTCTTTAATCTTTTCTTTTTTTTCTGTTAGCTGTCTACAATCTTCACAGAACGATACCGGAATAGGCGCAAGCGGTGCAATGAAGAAAATAGGGTTAGCCGATAACGGCTGATTTATTTCCCCCTGCCCGAATGCAATGGAAGAGTTTAAACTAAACAATGCAAAAAATAATACCGGCAGGATGCTGATTTTTTTCATCGGTTTACCACCCAAAATAATCTTTAAGAATTTGAAGTCGAGCTGTACCGCAACCAACATATCTTCCCGGCTTATCAATAGTTTCCGGCAGACACTGCGATTCAATCACCGCCGCGCCTTCAGGAAGCTCACTGTAGACAACAAAGGGTCCGATATTATCATAAGCGCTACCCATACCACCGCGAATAAGTTCCGCATGGTAAAGCACTTCTTCACGAGATTTAGCATACATTGGTAGATTATTTCTTGGCGGTTGTATATTTGTATCATCATATGCGGCCTGAAAAGTTGGAATAAAGATATATCTTTTACCGGTTTCCAATTCTAATCTTTGTAAATAAGCTCTCCATGAATGAGATGTTCTTCTTGAGCTTTGTACCGCCTTTAGATACGTCCACGAACCGCCAATAGTATATTCCATAAAACCGTCCAGAGCCTTGACTCTATCTTTATCGTTCTGATTGCTCGGAGTTGACCAAATCTCGCTTGAACCAAGAAAAAATACCGGATATTCATTTTTAACTTCTTCCAGCAGGCTTCCAAAATCACCAGTCATCTGATTAGACGACCACATATAAATCACGGCCTTACCATTTACCGTAACATAACGCGACTGCTGAGGTACAATAACATTGTCAAACATAAATTTGATATCATCTTTAAAAACCTGTCGGTTAGATGGGATATCCATATTTTTAGGTCCGCCATCGGGAGAAATAAATCTTGTTCCGTAAATATGCTCATAGAGTAGGAAAAATGGACCGCATTCACCGGCAAAATTATTACTCATCCAGTAATTCTGATCGAAGTTACTGGGACTGTATTCAAGAACAGCAGCTGCTCCGCCATATTCTCTAATCTGTTTGCATTGTTCAGATATTTGCATAAAAGAAGGGCGCCGATTGGGAGTCCAAAGATTAGAAACGGGATGGACAGCCGACTGATTAGGAAGATAATCCCATGGATACATATTAGCGAGCCAACCATGCAAAGTCATCAATTCCGTACCACTTATTATACTGGGTCTTATCGAATCCGAAGGACCTATCAATTCATTTGCAACTTCTTTTAAGTCAGTAATAGGATTTGATGCCTGACCATCACCATTAGCCGATGAACCGGATGACAGGGTCGGGGCATTAGGCATGCTAAAATTTTCACACCCTGACATAATAAAAACAGACACCAAAAGACCTAATGCAAGCATTGTCTTTGACACTTCAATCTCCTTTTGTAAAAGGGCTTATTGAAGCAAACTATACTTGTTAAAATTAGGCCTGTAAAGAGAGCTACGAGAAAGACAAGCTACTGACTGATTTTGTCTTTTATTATTTTACTAATTTCATCGACGGATACCCTTTTCTGCTTGGTGGTATCTCTGTTGCGGAGAGTGACTGTATTATCTTCAAGAGTTTGAAAGTCAACGGTAATACAATACGGCGTTCCGATTTCGTCCTGAGAATAATATCTTTTCCCGATGTTGCCCCTATCATCCCAGACAGCATTAAAATCTTTTCTTAAATCCTGATAGATTAACTTGGCTTTATTTACCAGTTCAGGTTTATTTTTTAATAATGGAAAAACAGCCACTTTATACGGTGCTAGTTTGGGATGTAATTTTAGGACAACTCGATCATCTTCTTCCTGATAGGCATCCAGCAATAAAAATAAGAAGGTGCGATCAACACCGCCAGAAGTTTCAACAATGTTGGGAATGAACTTTTCATTTGTTTCTGCATCTGTATAACTAAGATCCTGTCCTGAGTATTCAGAATGCCTGGACAAATCCCAATCCCCTCGCCAATGAATACCTTCCATCTCTTTTCCAATAGGCGAAGCCTTATATTCTATGTCAAAAGCTTTTTTTGCATAATGCGCCAGTTTTTCATGCTCATAAAAACCTAGATTATCTGGATTGGTAAAAATACTTTTATACCAATCCATTCTTTCTGTTTTCCAGTAATCAAACCATTCTCCCATTTCTGAAGGATGACAAAACCATTGTAGGTCCCACTGTTCAAATTCTCTTTGTCTAAATAAAAAATTCCCGGGCGTAACTTCATTACGAAAGGCCTTTCCAATCTGGCAGATACCAAATGGAATCTTGACCCTGGTTGAGTCTAGAACATTTTTATAATTCAGATAGATTGTCTGACAGGCCTCACCCCTCAAATAGGCATCTATTTTTTCGTCTTCAATCACGCCGAGCCTAGTCGGAACTAAAGTATTAAAAATTTTAGGATCAGTCAGCGGACCTCCGCAATCAGGGCATTTGTCCCCCTCTATGTCATCGGCTTTAAAACGATGATGGCATTTTTTACATTCCACCAAGGGATCGACAAAACTTTTTACATGACCGCTAGCCTCCCAAACTTCAGGATTGGTAATTATAGCACCGTCAATACCTACAATATCTTCATGCTCCTTAGTCATCCATTTCCACCACAAAGACTTCAGATTGTTTTTCATCTCCACTCCTAAGGGTCCGTAATCGTAAAACCCAGCCAATCCGCCATAAATTTCCGATCCGGGAAAAATAAAACCGCGTCGCTTGCAGAGCGATACTACTTTCTCCAATAAATTCTGTTCTTCTTTTGCCATAATACTTAATACTTAATACTTAATACTTTTTTCTATTGTACTATTCCTTCGCGCGGTCTATCTACTAGGGTTCCGCTATCTAGATTCCCGTCATTAATAATAATTTCTTGATTAGTAAAGCTATCCTTTCCGGTAAGTTGTGTATTCTCAATCAATCGCAAAGTGTTTGATCTCTGGTTACTGACCGGCCTAATCTTGATTTTAAAACTTGCTTCATATTTGGGAGTGGCTATGCCTGTTCCATAGGGCAATGTCCCAAAATTCCAGACAACCTCGGATGAATTTATATTGAATATAGGAGCAATTCCCGAACTAGACTTAACCGTATCAGCCCATTCCACTCCTTGTGGGAGTTTCCCCGTCACTTTAGCAGAACTGACGGCATTGCCGGGATTAGTCAGTTGCCAATGAATAGTATAATAAGTATCTTCGCCAACTTTAGGCGGTAAAGGTCCGGAAGAACCAAAATCAGGGTCATTGTAGTAAGCGGATTGATTAAGACTCGGCTGAGTACCTATTCTGGTAGTCAAGCTTCCTGATACAGAAATATCATCACTACTAAATCCGGTAGGTATATTAGGAGTACTGAACTTAGCAGAGACCTTAACAAACTGATTGCTGGCAACTTCGGAAGCCGATGACGGGAAAAATGATTTGAGAACAATATTAAATCCTACCTGGCCCTTCTTATTCGGTTCAAAATTAGAAAAGTCTGGTACTGTGGTTGAGTTCCAGGTAATAGTCTTTGTTGTATCATCAAAAAATCCGCCACGCGTATCAAACACCGAAAAATCAAACATATCACCCTCTAATTTAACGGCTAAATTCATACCGGATAAATTCAAGTTAGAATTATTACTATATTTAATAGTATATGCCAAACGATCCCCAGGCGAGGAAGAATAATCAGATACTCCATTAACCAAAACTTCAATCCCCAGAATAGGGTTAGAAATAACGGTGGCAGTTGAGGCTTTCTGATAATCAACGTAGTTACCCCCAACCTTGCGCTTAAGAGTAGCTGAGATAACTTTGCTTTCCCCTTCTTGGCCACTTAATGTACCCGCTATTGTTATTCTTCCACCATTGCCCTTCTTCAGAAGCTTAACCTCCCAATTATTATTTTTTGGTTGAGGATTATACTCTTTGGGTATAAATCCATCTGGATAATCAACTTCTAAGATAAGGTCGGTAGCATCTTCGTCAGATTGATTCCGATAATCAAGAACGTAGGTTATTGATTGGCCGGAAACAGCGCTCGGCGGAGCACTCAAAATAAGAGATATGGGAGTACTAACAATAGTTGTTGAGAGGGTAGCCGTCTTTTCAAATGTAGATTTCAAATTACCTGCCTTAAAAGAAAAAACGGCCTTAGCAATTTTTATATTACCCTTTTCACCCATCAAGAATACTCTCAACTCCTTTTCGCCTTTCTCGCCGGAAGCGAGGCTCTCAACGCTAAACTCTTCTGAATAATCGTCGCTAGTCCCGTTATCAGTTATTACCGTTGAGCCTTCGGGATAAAAAAATACAAAGCTAAGGTCGCTCAGGCTACTTCTTGTCGTATTCTCATATTTTAATTTGTATACCACCTCATCGCCGGATGAAGCCTGACTCGGACCATCCAGTTCAAGAACAACGTCCTTGTCCCTAAACGAAGCTCCGCCAAACCAAAAAGAAGATACAGCTACTATTAATAGCCCGCAAGCAATCAATATAAAGTATTTTAGAACTCGGGTAGTCATAAGTGTTAAGCTAAATTTAAAATTTAAAAATCTCATGCCATAGGCAGATCAGCCTCTGGCTGAAAAATTTAGAATTATTTGTACATATCATCATTCTAACACATTTCTAGTCAGTTTTAATGAATGAAGTTCTCTCTCCGCCAAAGACTCGAAAATAGCATTCATAACAGAAATAGACAACAACCCTTGAGCATAGCGAAGCGGAGCAGCAACCGAGCGAAGCCGAGCAGTTGTCGTATGACAATCGTCGTATGACGGCAACTCTTTATTTTTGAGAACTATACCTCTCTGTCCTCCAAAAAAACAGTTTTTACAAACCATTCCCCTGCCTTCCGGACTATAAGCAAGCAGGTCTGACGAATTCTGGCTTGAACAAAAAATACATTCACTCATATTCGGAGCATATCCCAGAAGGCTAATTAGACTAGCCTGTTTTTCTTTAAATAATTCTTTAAAATTTTCTTCCCCGACGCTTTGGTCGGAGCCCCGACACGTTGTCGTCGGGGTTGTCTTGTCAAAGTCTTCCAATAAGTTTGTTAAAAAACCCCACATCTCATCATCTCTCTGATAATCAAAAACAAGTCGGTCAAAAACTTCGGCAAAGAAATAGGCTCCTGCCAGAGCTGGTAAATTAGTCTTCATGTCGCTATACATCCTCTCCGCCTGAGCACCGGCAATAATAGGAGTTGCCCGCCCATTGATAAGCTCAAAATCCACCAAATTAAAAATATCCAAATGCATTGCTTGAATTGAATTAGGTTTGAGCGCGCTCTTGGCAACCGCGGTAAGCTTGCCGAATTCTTCGGTATAGCAAGTTATGAGTTGATCATACTCCCCCGTATTTTGTTTTTTCAAAATAATTGCTCGTGTACGCATGGTTTAGATAGTTTTCCTCATCATTTTCCCAACCCATACTATGTCTCGCTCAAAGACTATACCCAGACTCAGAGTTAATTCGCTTACCTAACTCATTTACAGACCGCATAAAACTCTGCTGAGTTTTTGCTCTCTCTCAGCCCAGTCGGCTTCC
>Ga0209541_10001991_pt1 | contig 39484 bp, 49 predicted proteins | sample RifCSPlowO2_01_FD_184027 | JGI IMG/M metagenome (GOLD analysis project Ga0209541, IMG submission 184027) | Groundwater microbial communities from Rifle, Colorado - Rifle CSP2_plank lowO2_0.1 (SPAdes) (version 2) | ecosystem: Environmental > Aquatic > Deep subsurface > Groundwater | place...
TCGAACTTCTTTTTAAAGGATCGGCGGCTGTCCGCAAGTTTCAAAAAAGGCGGATTTGACGCGCTTTCCGCGGAGGCGGGCGCGGAAAGCGCTACCTCCCAACCTCTTTCTTCTCTTTACTGGCTGCGGGGCTTGGATTCGAACCAAGATAACATCCTCCAGAGGGATGTGTACTACCGTTATACGACCCCGCAAATACTCGTTACAGCCTCCATTATACCCGATTTTGGAGTATAATTTCCTAAATTTCTATATTTTCATGACAGATTCGAAATCAGTTAAAGTAATGCAAAATATTGATCAAGCCATTGAGGTAATGCGTGATGCGGGTAAGTGGTTAGCCGAGAGCGGTAAAAATCCCTCTGAGTGGTGGAAGTTAGAAAATCTCAATTCGGAGTTTCTTTTGCAGTACGCCAAACCGGAGGAATTTTACGTAGCAACAGTCGATGATAAACCTGCAGCAGCAGCCATTTTGCAGTTTACTCAAACCGGTCAAGATTGGCAGAACGTTGACAAAGATTTTCTTCAGCCTGCTTTATATATCCACTGGCTTTGTGTCCACCGTGACTTTGCAGGAAAAAATTTACCTAAGATAATGATAGAGTTTGCGGAAAAGCTTGCTCAGAAAAATGACGTGAAATTGTTGCGAGTAGATACCAACGCAGAGGAAATGAAGCTAAGAAACATGTATGAAAAACTTGGTTTTGAGTTAATAATTATTATGAAAGAAGACTATAGAAAAACTGCTTTGTACCAGAAAAGAGTAAAATGGGGAGTATAACAAAATGGACAAACACGCACTAAAGAAATTTCTCATTGCCTGCAACAAAGCCGGGTATGCGGGAGGGGAAGAGAAGAAGTGGATTAAAGAAAGAGACGGATCGACGACGATTCCGTTTAAACTTGGGGATTGTGAGTCACATGATAATTTTTTTGGTGGTGAACCGTATGGAGGAAGAACGGTTGTTTCATACAAAGGAAAGCCTGTTTGGATCATGGTGTATTATGGCTGGGTTGCCGAAGGAATACAAACAGATCCGGTCTATAAAATTCTTCGAGGAGCTTTGATGAGAATGCCCGAAGACACCCCATTTCGAGGCCCAAAACAATATACAGAAGGTACATTAACGTATGATAATAAGTGGATCGGTGACGTCGACAGATTCTCAGGCGAGGAACGTATTACAGAGAGTGAAAAACTTATCTACAAAGCAAACTATATGGGTGGATGGGTAGATAAAAGAGGTGGAGTGTAAACGGCCAATTGACATTATGACAAATTTGTCATAATATATGAATGTAACAGTTGATCATCGAGTTAAAAGATTTCTCGATAAATTAAATAAAAAAGAGCGCGCGAAAGCATTTGGATATATCGAGTTTTTTGAAGATTATGGATTTACCTTAGATCAAAGATATCTTAAAAAAGTCAAAAATCATATTTGGGAGTTACGGCCCGGGAGAATACGATTGTTTGTTTTTGTTAGATCGACATCTCAAATTGTCATTCACGCATTTATTAAAAAGTCACAAAAAATCAAAAAAGAAGATTTAGTTGTTATAGAACAAAGAGGAAAGGAGTATTTATGAAAACTCAAAAAAAATATTATACAGTTCGAGAACTGAAAACAGAGCTTATGAAAGATCCGGGATTTCGTCGTGAATACGAAAAGCTCGAGCCTGAATTTCAAATTGCACGACAAATAATCGGAGCAAGATTGAGGAAAAAAATGTCACAAGAAGAGTTGGCAAGACGGGCACGCACCGGCCAGGCAGTTATTTCTCGTCTCGAAGGAATGAATGGTAAACCTTCTATTTCTCTTTTACAGCGAGTGGCACAAGCTCTCAATACAAAAATTACTGTTGCCATCCAGTAATTTCCAAGGAGTATGGACACTACGCATAAACTCAAGAAACTTAAAGAAAGACTTGCCTATTATGAATCTAAGCTTGCGTTTAAAATGAAGCGGTATCGTGGGGTCATCCACGAGAGTGCATCAAGTGAGATGAAACATCAGGAGGTTATGGTGCTTCGAGCCATGGTCGCTGATCTCAAAAAAGAAATCAGTCAGCTGGAAGAGGGATCAACATGATCGTAAAACGCAAAGCTGGGTATTTTGTGCTTTCGGAAAAGACCAAACGGAACCTTGGTGGACCGTATAAGACGAAAGAGGAAGCAGTCAAGAGACTGCGGCAGGTTGAGTTCTTCAAATCATTGCGTCGCCGCCCATAGATGCCCCAGAATAGATACGGTTATAAATGCAACACCCCAACGAACCGGATGTGATCCAGCCAATGGATAGGTAAGTATAAATCCGACGCCAACTCCGCCCAAAAAGTGAACCCACGAACTAAAACTTGGATTTTTGCTGAAATATTTGAGCATACGTTTATAGCTTTTTTCCATTATGAAATCACCTCCCTTTTTAAGTCTACCATACTTGACACAAACCTTCGGTTCCTTTAGGCTGGATATTAGGAACTTATATGATGATGACTGCCCATCTTGCTCCCCTTTTGCCTACGCTTATCTACGTTTCTACGCTTGGTCGTCCCCGCACCGCTGTACTCTTACTTTTTCTTTTCGCATTCAATGCAATTCGTGTGTGGTTACAAAATCATTTGTAAAAATTGTAAAGGAGGTGATATAGCATGAAAATGAAAGAAATTGACTGGATCGCATGGACATTTGTGGTTATTGGAGCGCTCAACTGGGGACTTGTGGGTGCTTTCCGACTTGATTTGGTACAAACAATTCTCGGTACAAGTCCTGGGCTCGTACAGCTTGTCTACATATTGATTGGATTGTCAGGACTCTACACGCTTTACAAGATGAGCTTGATGAAAAAGTGAGAAAGAGAGTAAGATAGAAAGATAGAAAAACAAAACTACAAATACTGGGAACCTCTCCTATGTGGGAGGGGTTTCCATTTTTGTAACTGTAAGGTACTATACACCATGTGAAGAAACTACTTTTAGTTTTTGCTCACACAATCGACGAATCTTTTTTTGTGGGGGCAATGGAGGCTAAATACGAGAAAATAGGTTGGCAGATTGAACGCATCATTGCGGAAACCTCACTTGGATTCAACGAGGGCACACTTTCCAAGCAACACCCGGGTGAAGTTGAAGAGCCGGTTTACCGGAAAATGGTTGAGTTTGTCCCTGATTTGGTCGTCACTTTTGAGCCATTTGGTATTACCAATAACCCGGATCACAAAAAAATATCACGGGCAACTACGTTTGCATTTCAGAAATATGCAAAACGAGCAAATAATCCAAAGCTCTATTATGTTTGTCTGCCGAAATCGCAGAATATCTACTTACGAAAAAATAAAATCACCCCGACTGAACCTCTGGATAAGTCATGGGTAGGAACTGAGGATAAAAAGATAACAGCAGTTATTGACGGAGAGTACTTTTATTTGCGAATGAATGGCACCAAAGAAGCATTTATGGGCAAACTCGATAAAGTTTCTGATAAATTATGAAATTAACATTACTACATTTACAAGCCTTCGTTTCAGATAAACAAATAATTCATAATGTATCTCTGACACTACAATCAGGCGAGATACATGCCGTAATGGGACCGAATGGGAGCGGAAAATCAACGCTTGCCTACGCACTGATGGCCCATCCCTCGTATAGAGTAAAAGGAAAAATAATTCTCAATAACAAAGAAATTACGAAATATTCAACAGAAGAAAGGGCAAAAAGAGGAATTTTTATGGCATTGCAGTCTCCCATTGCTATCCCGGGAGTAACGGTAATAAATTTACTTCGTACTTCATACCAAGAGCTTCATGGTTCGACAAGCTCACCACAAGTTCAAAACAAGCGTCCTATCCAAAATCCACTTTTGTCAAGGAGATGGAAAGCGGCAAAAATAACGCTTTCTGAATTTACTGACACTTTGAGAGATCATGCAAAGGCATTACATATCGATGAGTCATTTTTGTCCCGCGGAATAAATGACGGATTCTCCGGGGGAGAGAAAAAGAAAATGGAGATGCTCCAGGCACTTACGCTGCAACCAAAATTTGCCATTTTTGATGAAATCGATACGGGATTGGATGTTGATGCGCTTAAAACTGTAGCGTATGGCATTGAATCCCTCAAAAAGAAGGGGGTAGGGATTCTTATCATTACGCACTATCAAAGAATTTTGAAATATCTCAAACCTGATTATGTCCATGTACTTGTTGACGGAAAAATTGTCAAAAGTGGTAAAGCGGTTTTGGCTGAAAAAATAGAAAGTGAAGGGTACGATGCGTATCGGTAAATATACATACGGGTTTCGTAAACCTGAAAACTATGTGTTTAAATCCAAAAAAGGATTAAACAACAGTGTTGTTGATGAAATAAGTTGGCGTAAAAATGAACCCTCTTGGATGCGGGAGTTTCGACAGAAAAGTCTTGCGATATTCCAACGAAAACAATTACCGACATGGGGAGCGGATCTTTCTGTCATTAATTTCGATGATATTTTTTACTACATAAAACCAACTAAGGGTAATGTGTCATCATGGAGTGATTTACCTGCTGAAATTAAAGATACCTATGACAGAATTGGCATTCCGGAGGCTGAAAAAAGATTCCTCGCCGGAGTATCAGCTCAATATGAGAGCGAGGTTGTCTATAAAAGTATCCAAGATACGCTTCGCAAAAAGGGCGTAATTTTCCTTGACATGGATTCCGGCCTCCGTGAATACGGAGAGATTGTGAAGCAATACTTCGGGACAATCATACCTCCCGGTGATAATAAATTTGCATCATTAAATAGCGCAGTGTGGTCGGGGGGGTCGTTTGTCTATGTACCTGCGGGAGTCCATGTGGAACTACCGCTTCAGGCATACTTTCGGATTAATGCTGCCAACATGGGACAGTTTGAGCGTACCCTGATAATTGCAGAAGAGGGAAGCTACGTGCATTATGTTGAAGGGTGTTTACCCGCAGGTGAACAAGTGAGTACGAGGGATCAGTGGGTGAATATTGAATCAGTTCAGCCAAAAGATATGATTATCGGCGATGACGGCAAGTTACATAAAGTACGCGCACTCATGACTCGTCGATATCATGGTCGGATGCTTACTATATGTCCAATATCTCCTTATAACAGTTTTCAAATAACACCAGAACATCCGGTATTAACTATTAAACGGTCAAACGTTGGTCGGCGAATACGATATGGCTGGCTTTCCGAGGTGAGTTCTGTTTCTTTATTGAAACAAGAACCAACTTATATTCCAGCGGATAAATTAGAACGTGGTGATTTTATTGTATTTCCCAAAACACAACCCACAATGATAAGTTCTTTAAGTGATAATGATTGTGCGTTACTGGGTTTTTATTTGGCAGAAGGTTCTACCTATATACATAAGACACTCAAGCAACCGGTGGTCAGTTTTTCTTGTGGAGAAACAGAAAAAAAATTTATTGGAGACATATATCGTTTAACAGAATGGAAGTCGGGAAAGAAACCGATGCTGATACACGACCGTAGTAAACATGCAGTCGAGGTTAGGGTATATTCAAATTCACTTCGCGAATTTGTTTTAAAACACTGTGGTAAAGGAGCTGCGACAAAGATATTAAGTTCCGAAGTCATGTCTTTATCGGGTAGAAAATTGGAATTGTTTTTGGATAGTTATTGGAGGGGTGATGGAAACGTATTGAAAAGAGTCGGCAGTACGCTCATGCGAGCTTCTACTGCGTCAGAAAGGCTTGCTCAACAATTACAGAAACTACTTTCTCACATTGGTGTCTATGCAAGTATTCAAGTTCGTAAAGCAGGGAAGGATACGATTGAAGGAAGAAGAATTTATCGGAAAACGCAATATATAGTTGTTTATACGCCGAATAAAAAATGGACTAAAGTGCGTGATGCAGGTAATTATTTTTTGGTTCCAATAGAACGTATTGACACAAGACCATTTGATGGTCCCGTGTTCAATTTAGATGTTGAAGCATGTCAGTCATATCTCGTTCGCGGATTTGCGGTGCATAATTGTACCGCCCCCATCTACTCAACTGATTCACTCCACGCTGCCGTTGTAGAGATTATCGTAAAACCGCGAGCAAGAGTACGATATACAACGATTCAAAACTGGAGTACAAACGTCTTTAACCTCGTTACCAAGCGTGCCCGTGTTGAAGAAGAAGGAATAATGGAGTGGGTCGACGGAAATTTAGGAAGTAAAATCACCATGAAATACCCAAGCGTTTATCTTATGGGAAGAAAAGCCCGCGGTGAAGTACTCTCGATTGCCTATGCAGGAAAGAATCAACACCAAGATGCTGGCGGGAAAGCCATACACATAGCCCCAGAAACGTCATCACAAATTATCTCAAAGTCAATAAGTCACGGCGGGGGGAGAACATCCTATCGCGGTCTCGTCCAGGTTTATCCGAACGCGAAAAACGTGAAAAGTAAAGTTGTTTGTGATGCGCTTATTCTTGATGAAAAAAGTCGATCAGATACATATCCAACCATGAAAATTGATAACAAGGATGTGCAAATTGAACACGAAGCAACGGTTTCAAAAATTGGTGATGAACAGCTCTTTTACCTTGAAAGCCGCGGGTTATCAAAATCACTTGCACAATCAATGATAGTCAACGGATTTATAGAACCGATAGTGAAAGAATTACCTTTGGAATATGCAGTTGAAATGAACAGACTCATTGAACTGCAGATGGAAGGATCTGTCGGATGAAAAATTTGGTTATCGTTGACGTGAATCGTACACCTAAAAAAACGTTTGTTGTTTCCAACAAACACGCAGTGTTTGTTATCATCGCCCGATTTCCAAAAGTTAAGGAAGCAACATATCGTATATCACTTAGGGGCAAGGGAGCACACGCAATGATTATCGGACTAATTATGGGATCCAAAAATGATTTTATATTGCATACGCTTCAAGAACATAAAGCACCGGAAACTACGAGCGATCTTTTAGTCAAAGCAGTTCTACTGGATAACGCCAGGTTTTCATACGACGGTGTTATTCGGGTTGAAAAAAGAGCGCAAAAAACAGATGCATACCAAAGGAACGAAAACTTACTGCTTTCTGATTCTTCTTTCGCCAGAAGCGACCCAACACTCGAGATTTTGGCCAATGACGTACGCTGTACACACGGAGCGACAATTGGGAAAATTTCAGAAGACGAATTATGGTATCTTGCTTCCCGCGGAATTTCAAACACGATGGGAAGAAAGTTAATAGCAGAAGGGTTTTTAGAAAGCGCAATCATGCGTATTTCTGATACAATAGCGGCACAAAGCATACGAAAAAGACTATGGATGACTTTGTGAAGGTTGCGACAGTCGCGGAGATTCCAGTCGGTCGTATGAAGACCGTTATGGTAGGAGGAAAGCGCGTTGCTGTTGCCAATGTCGACGGAGAATTCTTTGCAATTGATGATGTCTGTAGCCATGAGGAATGTTCTCTCGGATCTGAAGGATATTTGGATGGTAATGTCGTCATCTGTGGCTGTCACGGCTCGAATTTTGACGTAACTACAGGAAAAGTACTGTCACTTCCGGCTCCCACAGATGTTACAAGTTACCAGACAAAAGTAGAAAACGGCAATATATTTGTAAAATTATGAATGTTAGGGCCGATTTTCCGCAACTAACGAGATTTATTAACGGCAAACCTATTGTCTATCTTGACTCGACCGCCACATCTCTCAAGCCTCGGTCCGTAATCGACAAAATCAACGAGTACTATACCCAATATACAGCCAATGTATTCAGGGGTATTTACACGACGAGTGAGGAAGCAACAAGTGAGTATGAAAAGGCACGAGAGAAAGTAGCTACTTTTATTCATGCAACGCCTCATGAAATTGTGTTCACACGAAGTACAACAGAATCCCTAAACCTTCTAGCGTACAGTTTACATCCCAAGGAGGTTGTTGCTTCAATTTTGGAGCACCATTCGAATTTTGTTCCATGGCAGCAACTATCCTATTTAACCGTGTGGGATCCCGAGAAACCAATTGATTCCGTTATGACAAATAAAACAGATATATTTGCAATAACAGCAGTTTCAAATGTAACAGGAATAATAATGCCGATTAAAGATATTGTCCGGACGGTCAAAGGAATTAATCCCAAATGCTTGATTGTTGTGGATGCTGCTCAAGCTGTTCCCCATATGCCTGTTGATGTTGCTGATTGGGGTGCGGATTTTGTCGCGTTTTCCAGCCATAAAATGCTGGGGCCTACCGGAGTTGGTGTTTTGTGGGGCCGGCGGCAGCTTTTAGAGGAAATGAAACCGTTTAACTACGGGGGAGAGATGATTAGCGAGGTTCATGTTGATCGAACGGTTTTTAAAGAACCGCCTCATAAGTTTGAAGCGGGAACGCCCCACATAGCGGGAGTCATCGGTTTGGGAGCTGCTGTTGACTACTTAACCAAACTAGGTATGGACAATGTACGTAAACACGAAGAAGAGCTTGTTTCCTATGCGATAAAAAAATTTAAAGAGGTACGCGGGTTACGTTTTGTGGGGCCGGATATTCGCTCTGGAGTTTTTGCATTCACCATGGAGAAAGTCCACCCGCATGATATTGCGCAAATTCTCAATGAAGATAATATTTTTGTACGGGCAGGAAATCACTGCGCCATGCCGCTCCACGAACACCTCGGTATTGTTGCAACGGCAAGAGCATCATTCTACGTTTATACAACAAAAGAGGATATTGACGCCCTCATACTTGGTTTACAAAAAATTCAAAAACTTTTTTCTTAACCCATGGATCTCTATAGAGAAGAAATACTTGATCACTATAAGCATCCCCGGAATTTCGGACACCTTTCCGGAGCAAATATCACATCGGAGGAAATGAACCCAAGTTGCGGTGATCGCGTAATGATCGAGATTGCTGTTTCTGATCAGGAAATTGCCGATATTCGTTTTTCCGGCCAGGGATGCGCAATAAACCAAGCGTCAGCATCGATGCTGACAGAGAAAGTGAAGGGCATGAAAATCTCTGATATTATGAAATTAACCCTTTATGACGTGGAAAAACTTTTAGGAACGACGCTCACTCCATCGCGAGTTAAATGTGCACTGCTTCCTCTCGAAGCAATTCAAAAGGCAGTTTATGGACAATAATGATCCAAAAGTAATCCGGAAGATTCGGAAATGGACAATGAGAATTGATCGAGGGCTATGTATCGGAGCAGCAACATGTATAGCTCTAGCTCCCAAAGCATGGGCGCTTGATGATGAGGCAAAAGCAATTATTCTTGATACTGCAAGTGAGGAAACAGATGATACACTTCTTGAAGCTGCAAAAGGATGTCCGGTCATGGCCATTTTCATTACAGACGAAATAGGCAAACAAATTTACCCCTGATGTATCTCTAATAGGTAATTTCGAAATCCTCCGGGTCTAGAAAAGGCAATGATATGTGAAATACCATGATTAACTGCATACATCATTGCTTCTTCAATTACAAATCGGGCCGGTTTGAATGGTTCAGTGTGTCGAATAACCATTCCTGGTGAAAGTTTTTGATATTCCATCGTAATGTTAAATCCCATAGCGTTATAGTCTTCAAGCCTACTGTAGGGAAGAATTTTTCCAACATGTGCACCATGAGAAAGCCCGCCTTTCGGATCTTCATGAAAGCGTAATACATAATCTCGGTGAGAGTATGCGTAGTTATCAATGAGTATTTCTGCTATACCGTGGAGCATTATTTCTAGCGGATCACTAAGGAGGCGGGGTGGTTCAGGAATTTTTGTGGTCGATACGGTAACTGCAAAAGGAACAAGTATTGAACCTCGATCATTAAAATTGTTTAAAGTATTTTCATCTGTTGCGTTTCTGTATGTCGTTGCACTTTCAAATTGATCACTTGACATGCGGTTACACGCAAGTGTGGCGATAAGATTTTTATCCTGAAACGCAGCAAAAACAAGGCCATTTTGAGCCCATTGACTCGGTATGTCATGAGTAATTCCTAATTCTTTTGGCCAGTATCTGTTGTGCAATTCTGTAATTTTTTTAAAGAGATCAGTCTCTCCTTTTTCGAGGATGCGCGTGACAAGTTGAGATTCCCTCGACTCAGTTAAAGGGAGTGTTTCTGATTTTTGGGGAAGCGCCATATATTAGGACAGGCAGAGGGCTATTGTAGCACGAATTATTCAGCTGGAAAAACCTATCTTTATCTGTTAGCGTAGAACTATGATGGATTCTGTTACCTGGAAAATCGGGGGTGAGGCGGGGTTTGGGATTATGGCCTCCGGCACAATGCTCTGCCGCACATTCTCCCGCGCTGGCTACCATGTGATGGCAACTAATGATTACCCCTCGCTTATTCGGGGCGGGCATAATTTCATTACCGTCCGAATTGCCACAGAAGAATTTGCTTCGATGAATCGCGACGTCCATATTCTTGTTGCACTTAACTATGAATCCGTTGAAAAGCATAAAGAAGAACTGATGGATGGGTCGCTGGTTATTTTTGACCCGAAAGACGGTGAGTGGAAAGAAGGGGATTTTCAAAAAAAAGTAAAACTCCTGCCCGTGCCGTTTCGAGAAATTGTCGGAAAATTTACTGCAGATCCGGTCATGCGTAATACCGTTGCACTCGGTGTTACGGTAGCTCTTCTCGGAGCACCTTTCGAACGTTTATCCTCAGTTATCACAGATCAATTCAAAAAGAAGGGAGAAGAAGTCGTCAAACAAAATCTTACTATAGCCAAAGCTGGTTATGATTTTCCGTCGGAAAAATCCTTTGTCTTGGGGCCGAGCAAGAAGAAAGAGAGACTACTGGTTATAAACGGGAGTGAAGCAGTAGGTGTCGGGGCAGTACGGGCAGGACTTAAGTTTGCAGCAATTTACCCCATGACGCCGATCAATGCCCTGATTACGTTTTTAGCAGATCACGCCAAAAATCTTAAACTTGTTTACAAACAACCGGAGGATGAAATAGCAGGGATTAATATGGCAGTTGGTGCTTCCATTGCCGGGGTTCGGAGTATGGTGGCAACAAGCGGGGGCGGATTTGCACTGATGGTGGAAGGATTATCGTTTGCAGGTGTCGTTGAAGCTCCACTTGTTATTGATATGGGCATGCGTGTCGGACCTGCCACCGGTATGCCCACATATACAGAGCAAGGAGAGCTCCAATTCGTTATCCACGCAGGACACGGTGAATTCCCGCGAATAATTCTTGCACCCTCTGACATTGGTGAAGCATATAGCTTGACCGTTGATGCATTTAACCTCGCTGATAGGTATCAAGTACCTGTATTTGTTCTTACTGATAAGTATCTGAATGAGAGTCAGTGGTCTTTACCGCAATCAGCACTTTCGGGTAGCGTTGAAATCGATCGGGGGAAACTATTCTCAAGCGATAGTAAGAATTCGAATGGCGAGTTTAAGCGTTACAGTCTCGATGTTTCCGATGGAATATCACCCCGTAGTTTTCCTGGAATGAAAAAAGGACTTTACCATGCTGATTCCTACGAACACGATGAGGTAGGTCATGTGACAGAGGACACTTCTATGCGTACTAAAATGAGTTTAAAGCGATTAAAAAAACTAGAAGCGATGAAAAAAGATATGAAGGCTCCAAAAATAGTTGGGGACAGCGAAGCAGAAATAACATTTGTGTCTTGGGGATCGAGTAAAGGACCGATACTAGAGGCGATGAAACTCCTTGCTGCAAAGGGAAAGAAGACACGACTCATACATTTTTCATGGCTTTTTCCTTTTCCTGCTGAAGAGGCGACAAAACTTCTCTCTCCGGTTACCCGACTTATTGATGTTGAGCAGAACGCAACAGGTCAGTTAGCCTCTCTCATCCGTGAGCATACAGGGATTCTCATAAAAGAAAAAATTCTTAAGTTTGACGGAAGACCTTTCTATCCGGAAGAAATTGTTGAAAAACTATGAGCACAGTTACACCAGATTCTTTAAAAACTAATTTTCTACCAACATGGTGCCCGGGGTGCGGTGACTTTGGTATATGGATGGCACTTCGTGATGCCCTTGCAAATTTGAGGATAGGCAGTGACGACGGTCTTATTGTCTACGGCATTGGTTGTCATGGAAATATGCACGATTGGGTGAATATGTACGCAATTCGGGCACTACACGGAAGAACGCTCCCCGTTGCACAGGGAGCAAAACTTGTTAACCATAAACTTCCGGTTGTCATTATTTCAGGCGATGGGGATTGTTTAGGAGAAGGGGGAAATCACTTCATCCATGCAGCCAAAAGAAATCCTGATTTGACTGTATTCATTCACAACAACGAGGTCTATGGTCTAACGACCGGCCAAGCCTCCCCAACTGCCCAAGCCGGGTTTAAAACGAAGTCAACGCCGGAAGGGGCGGTTGATGAGCCTGTTAACCCCCTAACACTTGCTATAGCATCTGGCGCAACGTTTGTAGCGCGAGGCTTTGCCGGAGATATGCAGGGGCTCTCTGCACTTATGAAAACTGCAATAGAGCACAAGGGATTTTCCGTTGTCGACATACTCCAACCATGCGTAACATTTGACAAAGTACATACGTACCAGTGGTATCGGCAAAGGGTTTATAAATTAGAGACGATACCTGAAAATAAAATTAAAGCTTTAGAAAAAGCCATGGAGTGGGGAGATAGAATACCCCTCGGCGTGTTTTATAAAGAAAATAAGCCAACAAGCGAAGACCGTGAATCCGCTTTGGCGGACAAACCCCTCGTTGATTTGCCGTTGACAATAGAAAACCTCGAAGGGCTCTTGAATGAGTTTTATTGAGGGATTGACCCTTTCGACTTTGCTCAGGGTCATCCCGAACGAAAGCTGAGGGATTGACAAGGGTTTTAGCAGTTGTTATACTCGAGTGCTAACATGGAACATACACTTCCAGTTGTCCCAATACGAGACGGTATAGTTTTTCCAGGTACGGAAATGATTCTGACCTTCGGTCGAGCCAGATCAGTTTCGGCAATTGAGGCAGCGCAAAGTAGCGGAAAACGTGTTGTTTTGGTGATGCAGAAAAATCCCTCAATCAATGATCCCACGCCTTCTGACCTCCATACAATAGGAACGATTGGTGAAATAGTTCAAATGATGAAAAACGAGGGAGAAATAAATGCCCTGGTTCGGGGAATTGAAAAGGTGGAACTCCTCTCATACGAGTCTGTTGAACCCTTTTTTGTTGCCAGAGTCATTGAGACGGCTGATAAAGTTGAGGCAGATGATGAGGTGAAGGCATTATTCAATTTTCTTTCCAATGAACTTCGAAGAGCTGTGAAGTTAGGAAAAACTATGGATTTCCTCACCTTCATGAACATTATGTCGGGTATTACCCCCCTTGCACTTTCGTACCAAGTTGCAGGAGTTCTTGACGTTAAGCCGGATGAACGACAAGAACTTCTTGAAATAAACTTAGTAAAATCCCGTCTTGAAAAGGAAATTAATCTCTTGGGAAGAGAAATAAAAATACTTGAACTTGAAAGAAAAATTGCCAGCAAAACTCAAGAAAAATTTGAGAAGGGAGTACGGGAACAAGTCCTTCGCGAGCGCATGAAGACCATTGAAAAAGAGCTCGGTGAGGACAATGAAAATAAAGAAATAAAAGAACTTGCGGACAAAATTAAAAAGGCTGGAATGCCAGAAGAAGTACGAGCCAAGGCGGAAAAAGAGCTTTCGAGACTTGCTCAAATGTCACAGTATAATCCTGAGGCTTCTTACGTACGTACCTATTTGGACTGGCTTATCGAGCTTCCGTGGGCTGTGTCAAGCCCCAATAATGTTGTAATAGCAGCGGCTGAAAAAGTACTCAATACCGATCACTACGGTTTACAAAAAATAAAAGAGAGAATTGTTGAATTTTTGGCAGTGATGAAACTTCGCGCACACGAGGAACAGCAAAAGAATAGCGGAAAAGCAGCACCGACAATTCTTTGTTTTGTCGGTCCTCCGGGGGTCGGAAAAACGTCCATTGGAAAATCCATTGCAAGAGCCTTGGGGCGAAAGTTTGTAAAGATGTCGCTTGGAGGGATTCGGGATGAAGCGGAAATTCGAGGGCACAGGAGAACCTACGTTGGATCCATGCCTGGCCGGATCATACAAGGCGTTAAACAAGCGGGAACGAAAAATCCTGTATTCATGCTTGATGAAATAGACAAAGTGGGTACTGATTTTCGTGGTGATCCCTCAGCAGCACTTCTGGAGGCACTTGACCCAGAACAGAATTACGCATTCTCCGATCACTACCTGGAAGTTCCGTTCGATCTTTCACACGTATTTTTTATCACTACATGCAATGTGCTCGATACAATTCCGCCGGCACTCCGGGACCGGCTCGAGGTCATTCGATTCGCAGGATACACTGAGGATGAAAAGTTTCATATAGGGCGGGACTTCCTTGTTGAAAAGCAGCGGGGAAATCACGCTGTTCCTAAAGGAAGTATGAAGATTACTGATCAAGCACTCCGGGACATAATTAGGAAATATACGCGGGAAGCAGGAGTGCGGAATCTCGAACGTGAAATTGCAACTCTTTTCCGTAAAGTAGCCAAAAAAATTGCTGAAGGAAACGGGAAAACTAAAAAAACATTTTCCATAGGGAGCAATAATCTGCACGGGTATCTTGGTCCGTACAAGTTTACGTCCTACCTTGCTGAGAAAAAAGATGAAGTGGGAATGGTAACCGGTCTTGCTTGGACTGAGGCAGGAGGGGATATTTTATTCATTGAGGTCGCACTCATGCCAGGGCGGGGTAATCTCACCTTAACCGGGCAACTTGGGGATGTGATGAAGGAATCCGGTAAGGCTGCAATGTCTTACGTACGATCCCGTTGGAAGATGTTGGGGCTTCCTGAAAAGTTTTTCCAGAAAATTGATGTGCACGTACACGTCCCGGAGGGTGCGGTTCCCAAAGACGGACCGTCAGCAGGAGCTGCTATCGGAACATCACTGGTTTCCGCCCTCACTAAAATTCCGGCAAGACGAACCGTTGCTATGACTGGTGAGATTACGCTTCGCGGGAGAGTCCTTGAAATTGGCGGAGTAAAAGAAAAAGTAATTGCCGCCCATAGAGCCGGAATTAAAACGCTCATTTTACCCAAAAACAACAAAAAAGATCTTGAAGATATTCCGAAAAAAGTGTTGAGCGACCTCACTTTCCATTTCGTCGAACATATGGATGAGGTATTAAAAATTGCTCTGGTGAAATCACGGGCAATAGAAAAAATATCGCTTCGGCCGGCACTTCATCTCAGCGCATAAAATTGTAGATACTTTTACTAAGTTTTGCCATAAGTAAAACTGCATCATCTTCACTAGGTACATCAGAGGTAAATATTCCAACGTAATAATTGAGATTGCCGTCAGTGACATAACCCACGTCATGGATGATGCGCACTCCAGTTCCTATTTTATGGTAGACCGTTACGCTTTTAGGCAGCATTGCAGGAAGTCTATCTTCAAAATCAGTGTCTTTCAAAAACGAGAGCATTTCTTGCGTATATGCCTGGTTGGCAACATCGCCAGATATGATTTTTTCAAAGAGCATGCTTATGTCTTTATTTGATGTTTTGTTGTTTGCTATATCCGTTTGAATAAGACCCCAGCTTTCCATGAGCTTTTGTGTTCGTTCAATTCTCACAATATTATTGAGGAGAATATAGGCAGCTGTGTTATCGCTCTTTTGAATCATGAGCCGAGCAAGTGTTTTGATTGTGTACGTTGCTCCGGGCGTTTCATAGCGAAGTACGCCGGTACCGAAATCTTGAATATCAGCCTCCTGAAGAGTTATTGATTCATCCAAATCAATCTCTCCTGCTTGCGTGTAATAATAGAGGGCGGACAAAATTGGTATTTTATTAACCGATGCTGCCGTATAAATAACTTCCTCATTTATGCCGAGTTCAAAATCAGAGTTGTAGTCTTTCACGTAAAGAGAATAATTTTTCCAGGTGTCGTTGATTTCTTTGGTAAGAATTTTGCCTAACTCCTCCGGTGTTTTTTTCTTTGCAAACAAACCTCCAAATTGTGTTTGCGGAGGTTTTTCGTCCGGTATGGGAGAGATAACAGGCTGGGGACGGAAGGAGAATAACAATGTGTAGATTCCGATTCCCAAAAGAATAAGTACTACGAGTAATCGCACAACTCTGCTGAAATTTCTCTGGGGCAGAGATCGTGCGTAGTACTCCATCGTGGGAAAAATTGTACCACAAATGATACAATATGTAATATTGCCCCGTTCGTCTAGCGGCCTAGGACGATACCTTCTCAAGGTATAGATCGCCGGTTCGAATCCGGCACGGGGTACATAACTCCACTTGACATTGTAAGGTGATTTACCGTACAATTTTAGTAGGAATTTATAGTTATACGTCTGCTCCTCGCCTCTTCGGGGAGGTTTTTTTTGAGCACTATGGATCCAAACAACAAAATACTCCTAACCCGTGAAGGGTTAGCAGAATTAAAAAAAGAACATAACGAGCTGGTAAACGTAAAAAGACCTTCAGCTGTTGCACGGCTATCTGATGCACGGGATCTTGGTGATTTATCTGAAAACAGCGAATACGCAGCCGCAAAACAAGACCTTTCCTTCATTGACGGCCGCATCCTTGAGCTCGAAGAAATACTCCATGGAGCTAAAGTCATTACAAACCACAAAAAAGGACAAGTCGATGTAGGATGCAAAGTGACGCTCAATACAAACGGAAAACGGGAGATTTTTACCGTAGTGGGTGAGTGGGAAGCGGATCCGAAAGAACGTAAAATTTCCCACGAATCTCCGCTTGGTAAAGCGCTATTGGGTAAGAAGGTTGGTGACAAGGTAGAGGTCGAAGCGCCGGCGGGCAGACTCCTCTATAAAATATTGCATATTGAGTAATGGTTTGCTAGAATGCTCTCTATCATGAATAGTTCGTATTTTATAGTTGTTAGCAAAAAGGAAAAGAAAGCAACCCACCTGCGGAGGGGATCTTTTTAGTGGAATAGAAAAATAGAATAACAACCACAAAAACCCCTCCAATGAGGGGTTTTTTCGTGGGAAAAACAGGAGATTGTATGTTAGATCAATATCAACCAGGACTAAACAATCCATACGCTTCAAGAGAAGTTTCTCGTGCGGTATTGCGAGTTGCTGATCTCGTGCCATCGGGATCTTTAGTGACAATAGAAGGAACACCTCTTTATGCCGGTCAACCGTGGGACGAATCTCATGAATTCGGTTTCAACGGGCTTTTAGCATTACAACTTTCGTTACTTCGAGACAGAGGGTATTCACCGCTTCACATTGCCATGGTTGATGATTATACAACCGACCAAGAAACAGATGTTACTACTTTTACCCGACAAATGAGGCAGCAGCCAGACATAACTCATTTTGAGTCGTATTTTGCCGATGAGGCAGAAGCACGGTTACAACACCTGCGTGACGCACGGCGAACCATGGTTCTTCGAGGAGAACTTCGTTTAATGGAAGGAAGCCAGCCCCGTTTACGCGTGCAAAGCGGGAGAGTAAGTTGTGAGTTATTAGATGCATGTTTTCAACTGACAAAAGGGACGGGGATACACATTATCATCCACCCTACTGAGTTTGTGTCACAGCAACAAGGGATGCGTGAGATTCTCAGCGCGATTAATGGCGACAAACTTCCGGGAATTTTTATAAACATATTTTTCAAAAGAAACGTATTGAGCAGAATTTTATTGACTGATCACCATGGAAGAACAAGAACTATCTAATCAAATTCTCAATATTCGTTTTTATGAAGGTTGTGGAAACCGGTTACTCATCGTGCACATGCAGAAAGATTTTTCAATGCTGGACGCACGGTTACGGAATCAACTTCAACGTCTGGGTTTAGAACAGAAAGCCGACAGTGTGTTGGTACTTACAGGCGATCCACAACAGAGTCTGATTCAAGGGTATCACGTGACGATGGATGTGTTTGAGCCACGCGGCGTCGATATTCAACATCCAAAACTTGCAGGCAGTTGGTCAACGATGTGTGGGAATGGCATACGTGCAGTTGCTAAGTATTTAATAGATACCTCAAATCTTGCTTGTTATATCAGAACGAGAAGCGGGATAAGGATAACCACTGTACTTCCTCACAATCAGTTTCGTGTTTGTATGGGGAAACTTACTACTCGTAAAGAACACCTACAAAAATATGTACGCAATTTTCATTTCTCAGAACTTATTGAAAACAGAATTCGTCATGCGGAAGTTTTTGTCGGGTTAAACGGGAATCCGGATTTGGACGGCGCTATAGATGGTGAACCACACATGGTTGTATTTTTGCCTAATCATCAAAATATAACTCTCAAAGCGTTGCAAAAATTGGCAGAAAAGCTTGGACCGGCAATAACGACGAATAGAGAATATTTTCCGGAGTGCATTAATTCTAATTTTGCACTTATAAAAACAAAAAATAGTAAAAGCATTTCCGTGCTTGCATGTACGTTTGAACGTGGGGTAGAGTACGTGACGCAAGCCTGTGGCACAGGAGCAACAGTAATTGGTTCATATCTTTTAAATAATAATAAAGGATTAGAGGAAATAGAAGTACTTATGCCGGGAGGTGCATTATATATAACTCGGGCACCTCATTGCGAGTTCTATCTTACCGGTCCTGCTAATCCAGTCATTGGCAAAAGGAATATTGAAGCTGTTACCTGAATGTATGATAATACAAGCTATATGGCGACAAGTGATGAGTTAACAAAAATACGAGTTTCGAAACTCGAGGCTTTACGCAAACGCGGTATTGATCCGTATCCCGCTATAGTTCGACGTGAGCACACGATAAAAGAGGTGAGGAAAATGGATGGGAGATCTGTTTCCGTTTGTGGCCGAATCATGGGGCTACGCGGTCATGGTAAGATTATGTTCGCCGATCTTGTGGACGAAAGCGGGAAAATCCAAGTGGTTTTTAAGGCGGATGAGATTGCAGAAGAAATCTTTGGACTCCTCCAATTCTTCGATCTGGGCGACTTTATGGCTACTCAAGGGAAAGTCGGAAAAACTCAAGCAGGTGAAGTTTCTCTCTTTGTCACAGGTTTTCAGCTTCTTTCTAAGTCTTTACGTCCGCTTCCTGATCAGTGGTCGGGTCTCAAAGACATTGAGGAACGATATCGACAGCGCTATGTTGACTTAGTGATGAATGAAGACGTGCGGAAGATTTTTCTTAAACGCTCACAAGTTATATCATTTCTACATAAATTTTTTGACGAGTATGGTTTTATTGAAGTAGAAACGCCAATACTTCAACCTGTCTATGGTGGGGCCTCGGCGAAACCTTTTGTGACGCATCATAATACGCTCGACATAGATTTATATCTTCGTATTTCAGATGAACTTTATCTAAAACGATTAATTGTTGGAGGATTTGAAAAGGTATATGAAATTGGTCACGACTTCCGCAATGAGGGCGTAGACCGCGCCCACAATCCGGAATTTACAATGCTCGAATTTTACTGGGCATATGCGGATTATGAAAAGCTGATGGAATTTACGGAAGGAATGTTTGCCGCACTCATCAAGGAGGTGCAAGGCGCATTGATGGTCGAATATCAGGGGGTCACATATAACTTTACTCCTCCCTGGCCGCGCATTTCGTACCGTGACGCTGTGCTCAAGCATTCTGGAGTTGATATAGATAAAGCGGATAGTGAAGAAAAACTCAAAAAAGTTATCAAAGAAAAAGGAATAACGCTCAAAGACAAAAAGGCTGTAGGATTTGGCGCGGTGCTGGATGCGCTGTATAAACAGACAACCCGTCCGCACCTTTCGGGTCCGCTATTTCTGACAGATCGCCCGACCGCTTTTGTGTCGCTAGCCAAACGCTTGCCGGAAGATCCCAGAAAAACCGCATCATTTCAGCTTTTGGTTGCAGGAGAGGAACTTATAAATGCGTATAATGAGTTGAATGATCCGATTGACCAAGCAGAGCGGTGGAAAGAGTCGGAAAAACTTGGGAAAAAAGGAAAAACAGACCACGAAGCATTTGACGCAGATTATATTCGCGCGCTCGAATACGGCATGCCTCCGACAGCTGGTTGGGGGTTAGGTATTGATCGTTTAGTCGCTATTCTTACCAATCAACACACGCTTAAGGATGTCATCCTCTTTCCGATCCTTCGCCCTGAAAAATAATTGGTATGATAAGCAAACAACAAGTACTTGCGCTTTTGCATCAGCATACCAAAAACCAAAATCTTCGTCGGCACATGTATGCGGTCGGGTTTGCGATGCGCGCTCTTGCCAAAAAACTCGGCGGAGATCCCGATGTGTGGGAGGTCTTAGGACTTCTCCATGATGCCGACTGGGAAGAAACGAAGGATAATCCAGATCAGCATACGAAAAACACTTTGAGTTGGCTCGAAGAGCTTGGAGAAAACGAAGGTCCCATCGTTCATGCCTTGATGTCCCACAACAGAAAGTACACTCATTTAGCAGAGCTTGAAGGCAAGATGGAGTGGGCGCTCGAGACGGTCGATGAGTTAACCGGTTTTATTGTTGCAGTTACTTTAGTTCGACCGGATAAAAAACTTGCTGCTGTAGGTGTCGATTCGGTTATGAAAAAATGGAAAACAAAAGAGTTTGCCAAAGCAGTTGATCGGTCACAGATAGCTCAATGTGAAGAGAAGTTAGATATCCTATTAAACGAATTTATAAACATAGTCCTTAAAACAATGCAAGAGAATCATAATGAATTAGGACTGTAATATGAATAGACTTCTCATAGCCACGACTAATCCCGGCAAATTAGCAGAAATTCGGAGATTCCTTTCTGACGTTCCGCTCGAACTTGTCAGTCTCAACGATGTGGATATTAAAGAAAGGGTTGAGGAAACGGGAAAAACGTTTGAGGAAAATGCAATTCTAAAGGCGAAGTTTTACGCGCAAAAATCAGGACTTCCGACAATCGGTGATGATGGGGGATTTGAAATAGATGCATTAGGAGGGGAGCCAGGGGTCAAATCACACCGGTGGGTTCATGGGGATAAAGAGAATTCTGATGAAGAGTTAATTGAGTATACGTTCAAAAAAATGAAAGGAATTAAAAACAGAAAAGCACAATTACGGGCAGTTCTAGCACTTGCACTTCCAAACGGAGAGATTCATACGGCAACAGCAGCAACACGGGGTATTATTCCGGATAAACCATCGGGAGTTCGAGTGAAAGGATTTCCATATCGCTCAATTTTATATATTCCCCAAATCCAAAAATACTACAATCATGATGAGCTTACTCCCCAAGAAACCGAAAAATACAATCATCGGAAATTGTGCCTCGATCAATTAAAGCCGATACTACGGTCCTTCTTGACAAAGTAATCCTCATGCTCCTACAATAGAGTTGCTGTCCCGGTAATATACCGAGATTACGGCGGACATAAAAAACCGCCGAAATTATATAAATCTTTCCGCAGCATGAAATCTGTCCGCAGCCTTATGTATAATAGGGTTAGCGGATTTTTTTGTGAGATACCCGTATGTTAGACATTAAATTTATCAGAGAGAATTTACAGGTTTGTAAGGAAGCGGCAAAAAATAAAGGCCGTGATGTGGATTGGGATGGTCTTTTAAAACTCGACGATAAAAGAAGAGAACTTATTGGTCTTACTGAAAAACTAAGAGAGGAACGAAACAAACTTACTCAGGATGACCGCGAGCGCGGTAGAGAGGTTAAACAGGAACTTAAAAAACTTGAGGAAGAGTTACGGGATGTTGAAGAAAAGTTCGGACTTCTCATGCTCACTGTTCCCAATGTGCCTGATCCGTCTGTTCCAATCGGCAAAGATGCAAGCGGAAATAAGGAAGTACGGAAGTGGGGGAAATTGCCAAAATTCAATTTTCCAATTCTCGATCATATCGAACTGGCAAAATCCCTCGATCTCATTGATTTTGGGCGGGGAACAAAGGTCGGAGGATTTCGGGCATACTTCCTTAAAAACGATGCAGCGCAGATGGAACTTGCGCTCATGTGGTATACATTAAATAAACTCACAAAAAAAGGATACACACCGCTTATCGCCCCGTCATTAGTTCGCGATTTTACCCTTTTCGGTAACGGACAGTTTCCGTGGGGCCGTGAAGAGGTATATAAGATTGAGAAGGATGATTTGTATTTGGCAGGCACAGCAGAAGTTCCGGTTACTGCCTACTTTAGTGATGAGATTCTCGTTGAAAAAGATTTACCGAAGAAATTCGTTGCTTTCTCACCCTGTTTCCGTCGCGAAGCAGGAAGTTACGGCAAAGACACAAAAGGGGCATATAGATTGCACCAATTTAATAAAATTGAACAAGTAATTATCACGACTGCAGAAACGAACAATTCTCTTACTCTTCATGAGGAGCTTTTGGCCAATGCAGAAGAAATTTTGAAGGATTTAGAACTTCCGTATCGGGTTATGCTCATGTGTACCGGCGATATGGGGGAGCCACAGGTAAAAAAGTACGATATAGAAACCTGGATGCCAGGCAGACAGGCATATGGAGAAACAATGTCCAATTCGTTTATGGGAGACTTTCAGGCGCGGAGACTAAAAATCCGTTACAAAACGAAAGACGGGATGAAATACTGCCACACGCTCAATAACACTGCTCTTGCTTCTCCGAGAATTCTTATAGCAATAATGGAAAATTACCAACAAAAAGACGGGTCAATTAAAGTGCCTAAGGTATTGCAGCAATTCTTAAATAAAACTGTTATTAAACGGTAATGGACTGGCGCTCGTATATCTATCCCCAAACTATTGAACGATTCTCAACTGTCTATAACCACGATATACGAGTCGTAGAAGACCATGGGAAATTGAAAATTCTTGTTAATGGTTCTCCGCAGTCCGGTCCGTATATAGAGAAATTGTGGAAAAACGCACTTCGATCTTTCGGATTTCCCAAAAAAATCGTACCTAAATCAATTTTAGTTTTAGGTATCGCCGGGGGAACTGTTATTCATTTGCTTCACCAATGGTACCCAGAAGCTAAAATTACTGCCGTTGATATCGATCAAACGATGATTGATATAGGAAAAAAATATTTTGAACTGGGGAAAATAAAAAATCTTATACTCAAAAAAAGCGATGCAAACACCTATGTTCAGAAGAAAAGCGCATATGACATTATCATTGTCGATCTTTCGTTCGGAAGAGAGATACCCGTATTTGTGACAACGAGAAAATTTCTTTCAGCTCTGAAAAAAATCCGCATGGGTGAGGGGATAGTGGTCATTAATTTTTTAAGAGAAAAAGAATACAAGGAAATTTCCGGTAATCTTAAGAAGATACTTGTTGGATTATTCCCGATAGTACGGGATAAACAACTCTTTCTCAACCGGTTTTTCATGGCATCGTAACCCCTAGTTTTATGGTAAAATATACGTATGTTTAAGTTCCTCACGAGGCTTCTTGACACAAACGAAAAAGAGGTGTCAAGGATCCGCAAATCTGTCGAGCGCATCAATGAATTTGAGGGCGATGCCAAGAAAGTTAAGACGGCTGATTTTACCAAAAAAACTGCCGAATTTAGGGAACGACTTACCGGCGGTCAACAACTCGACGAACTTGTTCCTGAAGCATATGCACTTGTTCGGGAAGCTGCGTTTAGAACCATCGGTGAACGCCATTACGATGTGCAGTTGGTTGCCGCACTCGCTCTGCATGAAGGAAAAGTTGCCGAACAAAAAACCGGAGAAGGGAAAACACTTTCGGCCACTCCTGCACTCTATATCAATGCTTTGTCAGGACGGGGCGCACATCTGGTTACTGTCAATGATTATCTTGCCCGCCGTGATGCCGGATGGATGGGTCCTGTGTATCACGTGCTCGGTCTTAAAGTCGCGGCTATGATAAACGATCAATCATTTCTCTATGATCCCCAGTTTGAAGATAAGACAGCTACTGATTGGCGGCTAAAACACCTCCGTCCGATCACTCGAAAAGAAGCGTATTTGGCTGATATTACCTACGGCATTAACAGTGAATTCGGTTTTGATTATCTGCGGGACAACATGGCACGAAGCATGGATCAACTGGTTCAACGCGAATACCACTATGCCATCATTGATGAAGTTGATTCAATTTTAATCGATGAAGCCCGCACTCCTCATATAATTTCCGCACCTGCCGAGGAAGCAACGCACAAGTACTATGACTATGCAAAAATAGTTGAGAAATTATCACAGGATACTGATTTTGTTATCGATGAAAAACTTCGCACCGCCCACCTAACTGATCACGGAATTTTAAAGATTGAAAAAATGATGGGACTCGGGAATATTTACGAAACGGATTTTGAAACAGTACACCACATCGAGGCAGCACTCAAAGCAAAAACACTCTACCATCGTGAGAAAGAATACATTGTCAAAGAGGGCCAAGTTATTATTGTCGACGAGTTTACGGGTCGGCTCCTTACCGGTCGGCGTTTTAGTGAAGGAATTCATCAGGCAATAGAAGCAAAAGAGGGTGTTGCCATTCAGCAAGAAAGTAAAACATTAGCAACAGTTTCTTTACAAAATTACTTCCGCATGTACCAAAAGCTAGCGGGTATGACGGGAACTGCCGCAACGGAAGCAGAAGAATTTAAAAAAATCTATAACCTTGATGTTCTCACCATTCCAACGCACCGGCCAATGGTACGCCAAGACAATGCGGATAGTGTGTATAAAACCACACGAGCAAAATACGCAGCAGTTGTGAATGACATTATCGAGCATCATAAAAGGGGTCAGCCGGTACTCGTTGGAACCACATCAATTGACAAAAACGAAATAATAAGTGAATTTCTCAAACGTAAAGGCATCCCACACGAAGTCCTCAACGCAAAAAATCATTTGCGCGAAGCCATGATTATCTCCGATGCCGGAAAAAAGGGTGCGGTGACAGTTGCAACGAATATGGCCGGACGAGGAGTGGACATAATCCTCGGAGGAGCGAAAAAAGAAAAATGGGAATATGAAGATGAAAAGGAATGGGAACGAGATACGAAGGAATGGCAAAAGAGACACGATGACGTTGTAAATTTTGGAGGTCTTCATGTTATCGGTACAGAACGCCATGAATCACGAAGAATCGACAATCAACTTCGTGGACGAAGCGGTCGACAGGGAGATCCGGGATCCAGTAGATTTTATGTATCCCTTGAAGACGAAATAATGAAGCTTTTTGGGGGTGATCAGGTTGCTCGTCTCATGACTGCATTTAAGATGCCCGAGGATGTTCCTTTGGAGCATGCAATGGTTTCAAGGGCGATTGAACAGGCGCAGGTTAAAGTTGAGGGATTTCACTTTGACAGCCGGAAACACCTCGTTGACTATGATGATGTTCTCAATAAACAACGGGAAATTGTCTATAAACGCCGGAGAAAAATTCTGGAAGGGGAGAATCAAAAAGAAAAAATAATTGAAAAAATCTCAGGAGAGATTGCGAATGTTGTAGCTATTTACGCTGAGGAGAAAGAGGCAACGTTTGACAGACAAAAAATAGTTACTGAATTCGTAACGATTATCCCGTTTGATGATGCCTCAGCGCAACAACTTACCAAACAACTGGAACAATTGCATACGTCAGCTGATATCACGGATTTTCTTATGAAGGTTACTGCTGACATGTATGAAGCCCGGGAAAAACAAGTCACTCCGGAAATCCTGCGTCAGGTTGAACAATGGGTGAGTTTACAGGTAATTGATAATCTTTGGATGGAACATCTGGATGCAATTGATGATCTTCGTGAGGGGATCGGGCTTCGCGGCTATGGTCAGCGTGATCCCTTGGTCGAGTACAAAAATGAAGCGTTTAACATGTTTGAGCGTCTCATTTCTTCAATCGATTCCGAAATAGTTCACCGAATATTCAAAGTGCAGGTTCAGCTTGCACCGCAGGCACCGAGATCGCAGGTACCAACACCTGCTCCAATGCCAGTAGCACCCCAAGGGTTACAACCATCCATCGTCCGCCGAATTCAAACCAATGCTCCGCAACAGTCCGTTGCTCAACCGGTGGTTAATTCTTCCAACAAACTCGGCCGCAATGATCCTTGTTGGTGCGGAAGCGGCAAAAAGTGGAAAAAATGCCACTACCCGCAAGCAGGTTGACAAATGTAATACATTTGTAATACAATATGACAAAGATTGTTGTTCGTGAACTAATTTGGGATGCTTGGAATATTGAACACATAAGAAAACATAGAGTAACTCAGGACGAAGTTATAGTAAGCATTCGGAATACTGCATACCATAGGCACGCACATAGCGGAAGATACTTGAGCGTTGGAAGATCAGGAAAAAGAATTATTACTGTAATACTGCGACGAAAGAGAGCGACAACATATTATCTTGTGACTGCGCGCGATGCAAATAAGAAAGAAAGGAGAGATGTATATGAAAAAGAAAAAAATCAGCAAAATTCCAAAATTTAAAAGCATTGAGGAAGAAGCGAAATTTTGGGACACACATAGCGTTACCGATTTTGAGGATGAGACAGAAGATGTTGATATCATCGTAGAGTTGGCAAAGCCTCGAGACGAAACGCTCGTCTTGCGTGTCCAGAAATCACTTAAAAAAAAGCTTGCCTCAATTGCAAATAAAAAGGGCATAACACCATCAACGCTCGCCCGCATATGGCTCATGGAAAAACTTCAGCGACCAGGTTCAACACTGGGCTGATAGACTATGCATTCCCTAGAGCGTTCTAGTAATCAATCAAAGGATCGTCCCTGAAATCGTTATGAGTTGGTTTGTTTGGATCATCATAAGCATTGCCGCGCTGGCTGTTTCTAATATTTTTCAAGGGTGCTCATGAAGGATGAGGGGAGTGATCCGGTTGCCTTCACCGTTGTGTTTCTGTTCGTCTTGGGAGTAATGACAGGAATATTTGCAGCATTCAAAGGATTTGTTTTTCCGCCACTTTCCGAATACTGGTTTAACTTTCTTTTGAGCTCACCTTTATATGCGATAGGAACCGTTGTATGGTTTAAAGCACTTCAGAAAATCGGCTCAGCTGAGGCGACAATACTTTCCTCCTTCGGCGCAATTGCAACAATTGGGTCGGCAATGATTTTCTTAGGTGAACAATTTAGTCTGAGACAGGGGATTGGTGTTCTGCTCATACTTATTTCAATTTACCTACTCAACAAAATCAAAGGAAAACTGCGTTTCACCCTTCATCATTTTTGGGCATTATTCTCCAGCGTATGTTATGGATTTGCAATAACAAACGACGCCTATATTATTGGTAGCGGTTACGATGCGGTCTCGTATGTTCCGATTATTTCATTTTTTCCTGCGTTAATTCTCCTTGTAGTTCGACCGGCGGTTCTGGGTCGTATGAAAACTTATATGACTGCTACATTTTTGAAAAACATGTTTTTAGTAACGTTTTTCTACTCTGTTCAGGCTGTGACGTATTTTGTGGCATATGAGAGTGGGGGAAATGCTTCACAAATTGCCCCGATTTCAAAATCCAGTATTATTCTGACTGTGCTTTTGGCTGTTTTCTTTCTCAAAGAACGGGAAAATTTAATTCAGAAAATTTTAAGCGCAGTGCTTGTAACTGCGGGTGTGTTACTCATAGCGTAATGCTTCAATGGGGTCAAGGCGGGCGGCGCGGATAGCCGGGGTAACACCAAAGATTATCCCGATTGATGCAGAAAATCCGAATGCTAAAAGAACTGACCATAAGGTAACGGATGTGCCGATAAACTGATTAATACCAAGTGATCCCAATGACCCAAGACCTATTCCGATAGCTCCACCAAAAAGTGACAAGATTACTGATTCAATTAAAAACTGCATCATAATATCCCGTGGAGTTGCTCCAACCGCTTTTCGCAACCCGATTTCTCTTGTCCTTTCAGTAACGGATACAAGCATAATGTTCATAATCCCTATCCCTCCGACAAGAAGTGATATTCCTGCAATACCACCGAGTGCTGCTGTAATTACACTGAGAAATTGTGTAATGGTTTCAAGGAGTTGTGTCGACTCAAGTACGGTAAACTCGTCATCTTCGAGTCGCCGGAGAAGTACTTTTTCAGCATCAGTTTTAGCCTGTGCGACGTGTTCGCTGTCAATTGCTTCAATAAACATCATAAACGGCCGGTCCCGGTCAAATTGACGCATGGCCGTTGTTATGGGAATTGCAGTAAAGTCATCTGCGCTACCCATGGCACCACCCCCACCTTTAGATTTTAGAACACCAACAATTTCGAACTGTACGTCATTGAGTGTTAGGGTTTTACCAACAGGATTAGCACCGTCTCCAAACAGATCTTTGGAAGGTTTGTTGCCGAGGACAATTACCCGGCGGGATCGTTCAACGTCGTTTTGTGTAATGATGCGGCCGTACTCTGGTTCGAACTTTGCAATATCAAAATAGTTTTCCCAAAGTCCCCACACCTCTGTTGATGAAGTCTTACCCCCATAAGAGAATGAACCGAATCCCTGTACCATCGGTGACACTTGTTTTATTGCATCGCTTCCGCGTTCTATATCTGCGACATCCGATAATTCAAATTTACTTGCAGACATCATTGCTCCCCGTGGACCTTGTGTCACATCCACATCACCCGCCATGACCATAATGGTATTGGCTCCCATGCTTTGAAACTGTTCTGTTACCCATTTCTGGAGCCCGGTTCCAATTGAAACAAGGAGAATGACCGAAGCGACCCCGATAATTATTCCGAGCATAGTCAGAAGAGACCGTGTTTTATTGGTCCGGAGTGCATTGATGGCAAGTTTTATGTATTCGGTAAAATTCATATAATTTTTCCGTCTTTTAATGAAATAATGCGTTTTGCGTGCTTCGCAATATCTTTTTCATGGGTAACAAGAATAATGGTTTTACCTGCTTTATGGAATCTATCAAAGATAGTCATAATGTCCCGACCTGATTTGCTGTCGAGGTTGCCGGTTGGTTCATCGGCGAGAATGATACTTGGATTTGTCACAAGTGCACGTGCTATAGCGACTCGCTGTTGTTGGCCACCTGATAGTTGTGAGGGGAAATTGCTCATTTTATCCGAGAGGCCCACTTCAACAAGCGTTGCCTTTGCCCGTTCGTGTCGCTCATTTGCTGGTACTTTCGCATAGATTAACGGGAGTTCGACATTGGAAAGTGAGCTGGTTTTTCGCAGTAAATTAAATTGCTGAAAGACAAAACCAATATGCGTGTTTCTGATTTCCGCAAGTTCCTGATCATCTGCTTTAAAAATATCCTTTCCTTCAATAAATACTTTTCCGCTCGTCGGGCGATCGAGACATCCTATGATATGCATGATCGTGGATTTTCCCGATCCGGAGGGACCCATAATGGCGACAAACTCACCCTTTTTAATGGAAAGTGAGACAGAATCAAGCGCTTGAAAGACTACGCCGTCCATCTGGTACACTTTGGAAACGTTGACGACTGACAGAAGTGAGGTCATTTTGAGATTGTTGCAAAACCCTTTGTTACAACTGCATCACCTTCAGCTAACCCTTCTGTAACTATAATATCATCTTCATTTTTGAGACCGGTTACAATCTTCGTTTTCGCATATTTTCCGTCTGTCTTTTTGTACACAAATATTTCATCATTCTCTTCCCGCAATGCTTCTGTAGGGATAGTCAGGGCGCCCTCACTCCGATCTGTTTCTATTGAAACATCACCGTTTAAGCCAATGCGAATATTCCCCCCAGTGTCAAAAGAAATCTTGACGGGAAATACTGTTGCTCCGCCGCTTGAGAGAACAGACGTATATGAAATATAGCTAATGACCCCCGAAAATGAACTATCAGGAAATGCATCGAGGGTTATTGTTGCTTTTTGACCGAGACTCAAACTGCCAACATCAGTCTCATCAACGGTTGCCTCAAAGACGAGACTTGTCGGATCTACGACAGAAAAAACAGCAGTTGTAGGCATGATATTGACTCCGGCAATAGGCGTATCGATATGGGTAACAATTCCTCCGATTGGAGTAACAAGCGTTGCGTATTCAACCGCTAAACTTCTGAGTTCGACGTCGAGTACTGCTTTTTCCAAATCCCACTGGTTTTTTTCCAGGATTCTCTTCACCGTGTCTGTGACTGTATCATGTACTGTTTTGCCGTCGTAAGTAACCCTCCATAATTGTTCAAAGTCGTTTCGCTGTTTGGAATAATCAAGAAGCGTTTTTTCCAAAGTTTTTTGTACTTCGCGTGCATCGAGGCCGGCGATACCCTGGTAGGCATAGACAGTGTCTCCTTCTTTGACTCCTACCCAGGCAAGTTTTCCTGATGTTTGGAAGGTAAGGTTGACTGACCGGTCCGCCTTGGTTTTACCGGATGAGGATATGGTTTTTACAAAGTCCTTTTTCTCGACAACTGCAGTCACGAGGGCACTATCGGCTTTTTGTGCCGCTTGCCTTCTCCAGAAGACTCCTCCCAGGAGTATGAGGATGAAAAGTACAATAACCCACCGTTTTTTGAGAAATTTCCTGAGTTTTTTCACAGAGGGCCGTATTATACTCCAAAATAGAACAAAAAGCTATAGGCTTAGTGTTGAAAACCAGTTAACTAGAATGATTTTTTTTGCATTACAAAGTTATTAAATTATTTAAGTTATTTTTTAAGAACGAGGTCTTTATGGATAAAATTGGCCTATAGTGTTATAATATATTCATTATGTCTAAACCCGAAATGAGTGAAATGCCCGTATATGTCCCTAACTATTTCCAGCCTGATCAGTTTCATTATTTTGCTGAGACTAACTGGGGAAGTGGCAAATCCAGGCTAGAATATCCGGAAATTAGTCAATTGCCTTCTCATCTTGAAATGTTTATCCTTGGGCATTTTGCTGCCTGTCCGACGATTACAGATGTAGGAGATGCCTATCTACCTGCAGCGCAAGCGGCGAATTGGATTTTAAACAGATACGACAGTTGCAATCGAGGCACCCGACACCTGCTGTTACCGATAGCCGAAGAACTAAATCCAGACCTTCATAAGCAAATATCTGTGACTATCGATCGTTTGCCCGAAGAGCCGGTTGGAAAACATGATAAAGGATTTGTACCACCAATCCACTCTGCAAAAATTACTTTTATGGGTACCCCGGTTGGCTATGGGGGAGCAAGGGAGGTTTATCTCCTTACGAGGTTCACAGATCTCCAAGCCATTAGAGGATCAGCTGAATATATGAAAGCAATAAATAGATGTGTTGGCGATGCAGGTACTCCCGCAGAGCTATTGGTCAATCTAGCATTATCTGCAATTAAATTTGCTGACGCCGATAAATTTAGTGCCCTCGATCATGCTGTGGCCAGGGGAAAAATTGACGAAGAAAATAACCGTAAAGAATACGCTAAAGTTGTTTACGAATTTATCAAGAAAGCGCCTTGGGTAATTAGCTTTGTGAATAATCTTCCCTCAAGCGATCCGGAAAAAGCAAAATTCAATGAAACATTTTACGGACTTCTAAAGTTAATTTAATTCCCTCTAAAATCATCGTTAAATCGACTATTTTGTGTGGTAGCGAAGAGCAGTGGTGACAAAGATAGAGCGGTGGTAGATGGTTGTGCTGTGAATTTTGAGAGCCTCAAGGTGTTGTTTTGTTCCGTAACCCGCGTTTCTTTTCCAGTTATAGAGAGGGAATTGCTTGTGGAGCGCCCGCATAATTTTATCCCGCTCAACCTTGGCAACAATTCCGGCAAGTATTACTTCGGGAACTGTTGCGTCAGCATCTACCAATGTTTTAACTCTTTTTCCCGCAATACGCCCAAGTTTGATATTGCCGTCAACTATAAACCTGTCTGCTTCAACTCTCTTTATTAAGCTTCTCATTGCCATTCGATTCGCCCGCTGTATTCCGCGATTATTTATTTTCCGGCTGGAGACAACTTCTATTGCAATTTCAGCTTTCATTTTTTTAAGTCTCCGATAGATTTTTTGTCTTATACGGGCAGATAATAATTTTCCATCACGAATTTTAATTTTCAGAGGGCGGGAGGGGAGTATGACCGCTGCAGCAACAAGAGGACCTGCCATAGCTCCTCGCCCCGCCTCATCAATTCCGCAAACTATCTTTTTCATCGCCGTCATTATACAATGAATGCCTATGCCGCAAGTGAAAGTGCCTCGTGGGGTACCCCAAACAATCCTTTGGATTTTACTTATTATCGCCTCGTTTCTCCTTGGATCTTTGTATACGAAAGTTAAGTATTTAGAAAAAGGCGGCACCCCAACGACGACGACAACCACACAACAACAAGCACCAACGAAGGCGGTGGTTACTCTGGATCAAGTTAAGGATGCATTTAACAAGAGTATTATTAAATTCGGCAATGCGGATAGCAAGTTGGTTCTTATTGAGGTTGCGGACCCGAGTTGTCCATACTGTCACGTTGCTGCAGGGCTTAATCCGGAGCTCAATAAGCAGATAGGAGATAGGTTTACTTTAGTTGCTGACGGCGGAAACTATGTTGCCCCGGTTCCTGAGATGAAAAAGCTTGTTGATGCTGATAAAGCATCATTTGCCTGGCTCTATACCCCCGGCCATGGTAACGGTGAAATGGGAACCAAAGCCCTCTACTGCGCATTTGAAAGTAATAAGTTTTGGGAAGTTCATGATGCTTTGATGACAAGTGAGGGGTATGATCTTCTCAATAATACGATAAAAAATGATAATACAAAGTCAGTTGAGTTATCACAATTTCTTGCATCAGTTTTTGACGAGAATCAAATGAAAGAGTGTCTCGATAGCGGAAAACACGATAGTCGTTTACAGGAAGATGTTCAAATTGCTTCAGGTATTGGCATTTCAGGTACTCCGGGTTTTTACATCAACGCAACGAATTTTTCCGGGGCATACAGCTATACCGAGATGGAATCGGCTATTAACCTCTAGTGTGTCCGTTTAATCGATAGGCGTGGGTGAGAGCAATTGCCAAAGCATCCGCAGTGTCATCAGGTTTGGGAATTTCCTTGAGTTTAAGAAGTTTTGTTACCATCCTCTGCACATCTTTTTTATCTGCCCTTCCGTTGCCGCAGATTGTTAGTTTTACCGAAGGAGGAGAGTAAGAAATAACCGGAATTTTATGAAATGCGGCTGCTAAAATTACTACTCCACGAGCCTGTCCCACAGACATAACTGTTTTGGCATTCGTTGCAAAAAAAAGTTCTTCCAACGAGAGATATTTTGGTTTGTGCTTTTTGAGAAGAGGTAATAGCTTGTTATAGATAATGAGGAGTCGGTCTTGAGGACTGTCAGTTTTCTTTGTTTCTATACATCCGTAGGATTTTGCTGTCATTTTTTTCCCGACCGCACTAAGTACAGCCCAACCGACACGTGCAGTTCCGGGATCAACACCGAAGATTATCATGGGTTATAGTATATACTAGAAGCACATGATCTTACAGTTCCTCGTAGCTCTTGTGGGTAGTGGATTGGTTCTATCAACCGTTAGCCTAGTGTGGCCAAAGTTTACCGATCAACCAAGGCCGCCACAGCTTGAAAAAGTTCGTGAAGTTGTAATGCAAACTCCTCTAGGTCAACAAGCAGCAGCATATTTAGAACCCATTAATGTCTCTTCTGTTGCAGGAACACTAGCAGAAAAGGCGGGAAGTGCAGTGACGGAAAAAGTGACGCAGGAAGTAACAAGCCGCGCAGTCTCGCAAATTATCTCGCAAATTGATACACTTCCCCAAGATCAGCGCACACTGCTCGAAGAAGCAATCTGCAAAAAGAATGAATAGTCAGGCACTCCTTGCGGTTACATTCGTCAGTCTCCTTTCGTTATTGGGAGCAGCATTTCTCGTGGTGAAACGAACGTGGCTTACGCGGATTATGTCTCCACTTCTGGCACTTTCTTCGGGCGTACTTTTAGGAAGTACGTTTTTTGATCTCATTCCGGAAAGCCAGGAACTTGTCCCCGACCAAGCAATGGTATTTATTATTATCGGTATCGTTTCATTTTTTTCACTTGAAAAACTACTGCAGTGGCACCACCACGTAGAAGGTGATCACCCCGGGGAGGGGAAAGCAGTCGGTTATTTGTCGCTTATCGGCGATGGCATTCATAATTTTGTTGACGGAACAATTATCGCTGCAGCTTTCCTTGTGTCAACTCCACTTGGGATATCGGCAACACTTGCTGTTATTGCGCATGAAATACCCCATGAACTTGCAGACTTTACCATTCTCCTTCACAGCGGTTTTAGCAACAGCAAGGCATTGTTTTATAATTTTCTCTCAGCGACAACTGCTATAGCCGGAGCTCTTCTTGTACTAGGCGTTTCGACAACCTCAGAAGTGCTAGTTCTGTACCTTGTGCCTTTTGCAGCCGGTAATTTTCTCTATATTGCAATGAGTGATCTTATCCCGGAACTCCACAGAAGGAGATCCCGACTCGGTTCAATACTTCATATTATCGCTTTGATTGCCGGAATTAGTCTTATTTATTACTTACCTTCATGAATCAAGATTTAACCAAACGCGCAAAAGACGTTCTTGCCAAATTAGATTTGGATGGAAAACGCCGGCAGATTCGGGAGCTTGAGGCAGAATCAACAAAAGAAGGATTTTGGAAAGATTCCAAGGAAGCCGCAAAAAAAATGAAACAACTTTCCGAACTTCAAAAAGAACTTGAAGAAGGAGAGATGTTATCCCTAATGATAAGTGATGGGGATGAGGCAGGCATTGTCAAAGTGCTTGAAAAGCTGGAGTTTGCACTTTATTTGTCAGGTCCATACGACAGAAATGATGCAATAGTAGCAATTCATGCAGGGCAAGGGGGAACGGAAGCGATGGATTGGACCGCAATGCTTTCACGTATGTACACCCGCTATTTCGAGAGAAAAGGATGGGAAAGTGACATTATTGACGAAACGCCCGGTGAAGAAGCGGGTACAAAAAGCATTGTGTACGAAGTTGGAGGCCGTTTTGCCTATGGATTTTTAAAAGCAGAAGCAGGGGTACACAGACTTGTGCGTCAGTCTCCGTTTAACGCAGATAAGCTTCGACAAACATCTTTCGCAATGGTCGAGGTATTGCCGGTTATTGAAGAAGATACGGGAGCTCCTCTTAAGGAGGAAGATTTGGAATGGGATTTCTTTCGAAGCGGTGGGAAAGGCGGACAAAATGTTAATAAGGTTTCTACCGCAGTTCGCCTAAAACATAAACCCACAGGTATCATCGTTACAAGCCAAGCGCAGCGCTATCAGGGGCAAAACCGTGAATATGCACTTCGGGTACTCCGGGCAAAGTTGTGGGCCATTCGACAAGCTCAGGCTAAAGAGATGGAAACTGAGCTTAAAGGTGGATATAAAACACCCGGGTGGGGGAATCAGATTCGTTCTTACGTCCTGCACCCCTATCATATGGTCAAAGATCTTCGAACGGAATATGAAACAGGCAATACCGAAAGAGTGCTTGATGGTGACATAGAAGATTTTGTCATCGCCTACTTGAAAAAAATAAGTTAAGAAGTGATAATGGAGTGTACCTATGGCAAGGGTTGTACCATTACCCGAAGAGTCCATTGTTCAACCGGTCGAGACGGATCAAAAAAAAATGAAAATAATGATCGGCGGCGTCTACGGTTTGCTTGCGCTTTTAGGCATTGGAACAGGCTATCTTCTCTCACAAAAAATTCCGATTGCACAAAAACCCGGATTTATTAATACAGGGAAAGTTGTCGGGACTACTGATTCAAAAACGTTTCGTGATTCGGCAGAAGGAACAATTGAAAAAGACGGTATTGAGGGGGAAGGAACCCATAAACTCATTCGTGAAGGGGGACCGTCACAGACCGCATACCTTACCTCCTCGCTTATAAATCTCGACGATTATGTCGGTAAAAAAGTAAAAGTGTACGGAGAGACGTTTGCTGCAGAGAAAGTCAGTTGGCTCATGGATGTTGGCAAGATAGAACTTTTGGAATGATACATTTTGAACATGTCTCAAAGAATTTTGGAAGAACTGCCGCTGTCTCCGATGTAACGTTTGAAATCGGAAGCGGGGATTTTGTCTTTTTCGTCGGCCCGTCAGGTGCCGGAAAAACTACCATACTCCGTCTTATCACCCGAGACCTCCTCCCTTCAAAAGGAAAAGTTGTTGTCGACGGGTGGGATATAGGAACTCTTCCAACCAACAAAGTCCACATACTGCGACGAAGTGTAGGGATGGTTTTTCAGGATTTTAAACTTCTTGCTGATCGAACGGTATTTGAAAACGTAAGTATTGGCTTGGAAATTCTCGGGAAAAGCAGAGCACAAATAGAAAAACGCGTCGATGAAGTTTTGGATCTTGTGAAGCTTGGCGAAAAAAAGAATCTCTTCCCGGCTCAAATTTCAGCAGGAGAAATGCAGCGGACCGGGATTGCAAGAGCAATAGTTGCAGGACCCAAAATTCTTATGGCCGATGAACCGACAGGAAACCTCGATCCTGAAACCGCAAAAAACATTATGCAAGTGCTATTTGAGATTAATGCGCTCGGGACTACCGTTCTTATGGCAACGCATAATGAAGGGATTGTGAACGAAGGGAAGAAACGCACAATTGAACTAATTGCCGGTGAGATAGTAAGTGATAAAAAGAAAGGATCATATCCACATGGGCGCTCTTGATACTGCACGAACACATATTTGGCGGTCACCATACCAGGCACTTGCTGCGGTGATTACGATGTTTGTGACGTTCCTCTTAGCCGGTGTCTTTTTTCTCACAACGGTCGCATCAGTTGCAATTTTGGACTACTTTGAAAGCAAACCGCAAATTACCGTGTTTTTTGCCGATAAGGCGACCCAGGATGAAATTAATACGCTCAAAGTAAGACTTGAACAAACACAAAAAATAGCATCCATAACGTATGTAAGTAAAGAAGAAGCACTCGCAATCTATCGTGAACAAAACAAAAATGACCCCTTACTTCTTGAAATGGTGACTGCTGATATACTTCCGGCATCTTTAGAGGTATCGGCGACTGATCCAAAACTCTTAAGCGAACTCGAACCGCTTATCAAAGCAGCCGGTGGTGTTGAGGAAGTGGTGTATCAAAAAGATGTGGTGGATGCGCTTTTATCGTGGACGAATGCAATTCGCATTGTCGGAATAGTCTTAGTAACCCTTTTGACTATTAATTCATTTCTTATAGTCATGACAGTTATCGGCATGAAGATTGCACTCCGTCGTGAGGAAGTTGAAATTTTGACACTTGTTGGAGCAACCCCGTGGTACATTAAATTCCCGTTCCTCCTTGAAGGAGGTTGGTATGGAGCAATCGGCGCATTGTTATCCTGGATAGTCATCATACCCATCGTCATCTGGCTCCAACCATTTCTCCTTTCGTTTTTAGGAGGAATTCCGATAATTTATGGAGTATTCGGGAGCTTAACCAGTACAGCATTTCTTATCTTCTCATCACTTTTTCTCATAGGACTTCTTTTGACAGGATTTCTTCTGGGCAGTGTCGCGAGCTTGGTTGCCGTTGGTCGGTTCCTTCAATGAGATTCATTCGTTTTTTTATTCTTGCTTTTGCGCTGTTTTGTTTGACGACTCCTGTTTTTGCACAGACTTCTGATGCTGACAAACGAATTGAAGAGCTCAGGCAAAAAATTACAGAACTTCAAAGTCAGGAAAATACTCTTGCTAAACAAATTTCACTCCTCGATTCAAATATTGCGCTTACGACGCTTAAAATTGGCAATATCAAAGATGCAATTTCAAAATTATCAACGGAAATTGATGAACTCGCAGACGAGATTAGCCGGATAGAAGCACTTCTAACCAAACGCAGTGAACTTGTATTACGAAGGATTCCGGAGACATACAAACGACAGGTAACACCGCAATTTGGCATATTGTTTTTCAGTCAAAATTTTTCGGATTTTTTGGCTCGTATTAAATATCTTTCCACAGTCCAGGAGCAGGACGCACAACTATTGTTTCAGCTTAAAGCTACACAAAACCATTTTGGAGAAAGGAAAGAACTTCGCGAAGAAAAACGGACGACACAGGTTGCCCTGCAAAAACAGCTTGAAGATGAAAACAGAAAGCTCGTTAGCCAAAAGCGGGACAAACAAATACTTCTTACCGAAACAAAAAGCAGTGAAGCAACGTATCAAAAACTTCTTGCACAGGCACTTGCGGAAAAGCAGGCATTGGAGAGGGCTATTGTTGATGCGGTCAAGGTAGGACCGGTGAGTAGCGGTGACCCTATTGGGATTGTGGGAAATACGGGGTATCCGGGCTGTTCCACAGGAGCTCATCTTCACTTTGAGATTCGGAAAAACGGCGGTTGGGTAGACCCGGGCGGATACCTTTCGAATAAAACTGTTTTTGATGAACAGACCAATAGTAATTCCGGATTTGGGAGTGGAGGCTGGACGTGGCCTCTCCAGGATCCCATACGACTCACACAACGATTTGGTCAAACCCCGTATTCGTGGCGGTATGCGTACTCCGGCGGCATTCATACTGGATTCGATATGATTTCCTCATCAAGTGACATTATTCGTGCGCCAAAAGAGGGAACGCTCTATAGTAGCAGTCAACCCTGCGGCGGAAGCAGTATTATAAAAATCAAATACATAGACCACGGCGACAACACCTTGAGCTTCTACCTCCATGTGCAATAAGGGGATAATTTTGTACCTAGCCTGTTGGGGGGAGATTGAGGTGTTTTTCGATTTTTTCCAGTCTGTCATCATGATTTGATAACTTGCCTGAGTTTAGGGTTTGTTCTTGATCGTATTTTTGGACGCTACCGGCAATTTTATCGACAGAAACCATAATTTTATCAAGAGTGTTAAGTCTATTGTTGAGGCCACCAAGATCTTTGAGGTTTTGTTCGTTCTCTCGAAGAATTCTCCCCACACCATCCAGTTGATCTAATGCTTTCTGATTCCGATCGATTTTTTGTGTGACATCGTCGATTTTTATTGACAGTTTTTTGATTTGATTCGATTGTGGATTTTGTACCCGAGTTTTTCTCATGACAGTACTATACCATACTCTTTTCTTTTGCTGTCAACGGTTCTGGTACAATGAATTTCAGAGGCTGTAATGAGATCTGTTTTGATATATTTATTAATTACCGTTGTTTTCAGTTTTGTTTTTCCCCTTTCTTCCGCTTCTGCTGCAGTAGTCATAAATGAGTTTCTTCCAAATCCTTTGGGTTCAGGTGATACGGATGAATGGGTTGAATTTTACAATCCAGACTCATTGACCGTAGATTTATCTCAATATTTTTTTGATGACGACGATAATTTTGAATCAGATATCGGTTCTCCAAAAAAGACGCTTTCTGGAATACTTGGGCCTCAGAGTCTCTGTTACTTTGATTTATCATCATATTTAAACAATACCGGTGATACACCGACATTATTTAATGTTAGTGGAGTAGTTATCGATTCACACCTGTATACCACACCAACGGAGGGTAAGTCATATAGTAGAATTCCTGACGGTGGAGAGTGGCAGGGAGATCAAGAGCCCGCGAAGATATCAATATCTTGTTCGAGCTTAGCACCTAC
>Ga0209541_10001992_pt1 | contig 39472 bp, 34 predicted proteins | sample RifCSPlowO2_01_FD_184027 | JGI IMG/M metagenome (GOLD analysis project Ga0209541, IMG submission 184027) | Groundwater microbial communities from Rifle, Colorado - Rifle CSP2_plank lowO2_0.1 (SPAdes) (version 2) | ecosystem: Environmental > Aquatic > Deep subsurface > Groundwater | place...
CTTTCAACTCCTCCTTAATGACATCGTGTTTTGTTGCCATAATCATGTTACTGATTACGGTAACCCATTTATTGTCTAACCGTGCCCTTCTTGGTAACAGTTTCTATTAGCTAAAGGGCCCCCTTGTTAAACATAGTATTTATTGATATTATCTTGCCAGAACATTTGCAAAGAGGTGCTTCTGATGGATTATCTAATTGCTGCAGTTCGGGTAATGTATTTTCCTATGCTATGGCGTACACTGTTGGTGCTTGGTATTCTTGGTTTGGTTGTAACATTGTGGACCCATCAATTCAGATTCCTGCTGTATGCCCTTCTACTTGGCTTGCCATTGACTGTTATCGTCGTAGTAGTCTATATGCTATTCTTTGCAAAATTTTACTGATACACTTCGGACTTGAATTTCAAGTCCTTTTTAATTGATTTTAATCGTTTCCAATGATAGAATCGGAATATAAAATAAGTCAGTAGATGACTGGAAATAGGTTCGAACGTCATCTACTATTCCGCTCCAAGATTATAGAACATATGTTTTTATTCAGTATTTTCTCAAAAATGAAGAGCGAGATAAGAGAACGTGTCATTAATCACGAACACGGTCTTTATCTATATATCATCTTCCCTATCGCCTTCGCCTTTCTCTTAACCTTTGGGGGTGCCCGCCTAATAAGTCTTAGTAATCCATCTCTTTACTTCTCTTGGCGTGGCATTCATATTCATCACTTCACCTACGGTTTCTTTATACTTGCTACGGCCGGATATCTTGCCTTGGTATTCAGTGGACCTAGGGCTAAGTACCTAATTGCCCTTCTCCATGGTTTTGGCCTAGGTCTCGCCTTCGATGAATTCGGCATGTGGCTTAATTTAGCCGATGATGATGTTACTCGTTGGAACTACGACGGTTTCATAATCATAGTAAGCTTTCTATTCTTAATAGTATCCGCTAAACCCGGTATCAGAATGCTAAAAAATCACTTCCCCTTTGTAAATAAAACGAAGATAGAGCTACCCAGCTCAAATGGCCAAAATTCGGATTTTTTAACCCCTAAAAAACCCCTTTAACACTGGGTTACTTGCATTTTACTTGCTTTTTCGAGTGGGATATGCTATACTTAATTTATAGTTAGGAGTATGAGTTAGACAACAAGAAATGGCTTTAATAGGCCTTTTTTGTTACTTCAACTACAGGTTAATGCTAATTCTAGGCAGGGGCGTTTGAGACTAAACCAAGAGTTATCTTGGGGAGCCTCGTAATACCATCCCCAGCTAACTTTTTCTCATAGATTTATCAAAAAATAGAGTTATAGGAAATTAAATTTCTAAAAGCTATCCCGTGGATAACTTGAGGAAATTTAATGATAGATAACTCTAATTTTAAGAAATATTGTGAGGAAAGGGTTATCTGGGGATGGTATCAGATTAATACTTGCCCAGATAAGCTACCAACGTGGGTAAACGTATAGAGAAGACTATGGTTTTCGCTGTCATTCTTTTATACCAGATTTCATTCATAAGCAATGCATCAGCGGGCTTGTTTGACTGGACTACATCCAGAGTTACTGAGAATAAATATAGCTCGGTTGATTATCTAAAGGGAGGGAGTGTATCTTTTCATGAAATAAATAACTGGGGTAAAAGGCTAGTCAATCAATCGGCTATTCCCGAAGAACCTCGGAAAGAGATAAAAATTCTTAAAACTTACACAGTTCGTGCTACAGGCTACTCCTCTACTCCCGACCAAACAGACGATACTCCATTCACGACCGCCTCAGGAACACATGTTCGTGATGGTGTAATGGCTGCTAACTTCTTACCGTTTGGAACTAAAGTAAGAATTCCGGACGTATATGGAGATAAGATCTTCGTAATAGAAGACCGGATGAATAAAAGATATTGGTTAAACATCGATATCTGGTTCCCTGAAAGAAGTCATGCTCTGACATTCGGAAGCAAACGTGTAATTATAGAAGTCGTAGAAGAATCCTAAATCTAAAAATCCCCCATTTGAGGGGATTTTTAGATTTAGGATTCTTCGCCTTGCTTGCCTCGCCGGAGTTTTATGAAGGCGGATGGGAGGAAGTTGAAACAAGTTTCGAGGAAATTTAAAAGGGTAGGAGCCAGAAACCCCTACCCCGCGAATTTCGATTCAGGCCGAGAATCCGTATGCGTAGTCGAGTTGTCGTCCTGCTTCCTCTAGCTGGAGAAGTCCCAAGCCCAAGGGAAGCAAAGCCACGGGCCACACCGGCATCACGCTGATGCCAAGCATGATCAATCCGCAACCGACCCACCACTGAACCGAACCAGCCGCTCGTTGATACTTCATGTCACGCCTCCACGAATCAAATCTGTGTAAATAAACTATACCATGAAAGATAGTATACTACAAGCCTCAGTGTCCGCCCACTAGGACTCGAACCTAGAATCTTCTCGTTAAGAGCGAGCTGCTTCACCAATTAAGCTATGGGCGGTTTATTTTTAATAAATTAACCGGAATCGGTCTATTAATCTGTTCTAATGATAACCATTTTCTCTGTACTAAACTAACTTTTGCGCTTGTTTTATCCTTCATTGCGGCCTTAACCCAACCAAAAATCCTATGCTTGATATCTACGCTTTTAGGAATTGTAATTTTTATCGTTCCGTAATAAAGATTATTTTTCTTATACCCCTTATTAAGCGGTTTTATAAAACTCTTTCCAAATCTTGACATGGGAATACCTGTTAGATCGGACCAGAAGAATTTTATTTGATCATCTTCTTGCTGTGGATAGATATTAAGATGCGCCTTTAAAACTTCAGCATTGATATTAAACATATCTCGAATCCATCTGACCATAAAAGCTATCACGTGCGGGTCAGAGTTTGTTATTTGGCACAAACCAGTTTTACTGCCTTCTGCCCAATAAAGCGCTGCTCCCATTAATCTATAGACGTCGTTATCTAAAGGTATTGAAATATCTTGCTCAGCTAAGCTAATAATCTCGTTAACTTCCCTCTCCCTTCTTTCTTTCTGACTCCTGGAACCGAGATTAAGAAATTGGATCTTCTTTGTATACAACCTCTCTCTGTGCTCAGGTTTCAGTTTTACATCCTTCAACCAAAGACTTAATGAGCTTTTAGCAACCTTTACGTGGTGTTGAATCTCACTATAGCTTAGTCCCTTCTTACGAAGCCTTATGGCTTCTTTTTGTAATTCAGTATGGGGTCTCATGTACAACTAACCATACCACACATAAACACTGGACTCAATATTAAATTGTTAATAATGTGGTGCCCCCGCCAGGGCTCGAACCCGGAATTCGACGTCCGAAGCGTCGTGTGATATCCATTTCACTACAGGGGCTAAGCATGGAATTATTATAGCAGAAAATCAATCTTAGGCATCTATCTTGGCATTACGCTCACATTACCCTAAAGCCTTGACATCTACATCAGAATGTGCTATACTTATAACATCCTGATTCTCCCGTATACGTAGGTCCGTAATTACCAATCAAGCACCCAACTTGTTGAGTGCTCGACAAAACTTATTTCTTATTATATAGGAAATTCCGGTAATTGCAATTTTTTCCTATCGGTCCGGGGGTTTCACGAAATCATATTTCGGAAAAAAGAAAAACGCTCCTTTTAGGGGTGTTTTTCTTTTATTCAGCGCACTTTGATTCAAGATAAGAAAATACCTTCTCATTTGTAAGATCTGCCGCTATCGCCTCTCTAACCTTATCCACATCTATGTCCTGAGGCTTCGCTTCACCTTTTAAAGTCATTCTTTGTATCATTACACTTACACCGTCTTCCACCTCTTGAGGAGATGGGACTATATTATTGTCCTTCGCCACTTTTCTTAATATCAAAGAATATGAAACCTGTTTCTCGGCTTCCGGCCTCCAGTCTTTTCTAAGCTCATCTTCGTTTTTATTAAGATGGGCAAGATAGAAGGATAACTCCATTCCTTTTGCATGTAAATCATTATCAAACCCAACTATCATCTCGCTAAGCTTATCGTCGATCATATCTTTAGGAAGCTCTATCTTTGATTGTTTTAATATTTGAGATAAGACTTCGAGACGTAATCTTTGTCTCTCTTCAATTTTTTTCTCCTCCAAAATACCCTTTTTTATATTCTCTTTAAGCTCCTCGACATTCTGGAATCGCCCTAGGCTTTTTGCAAAATTATCATCTAGGACTGGCTTTTTTATTTTCTGAGCTTTAACAATCTTAATATCAAAATCCAGGTCTTTTCCTGCTACGCTATTGTGAAAATACTCCTTGGGAGCTTTAAGCATAAACTTCTTACTCTCTCCATTCTTCATCCCTAATAGCTGATCCTCAAAACCGGGTATAAATTTATTATCTCCTACTATTAACGGGTGATTTTTACTGACCCCGCCTTCTACTGGAAGTCCTCCGGATGTTACTTCAAAATCTATTTCAACCTTATCCCCCTTCTCTATGGGCTCCTCTTTATCAATAAATACAGAACGTGAGGTAATTATATAGTTTGCAGCTTCATCTATCTCCTTATCGCTGACAACCGCATCTTTCTTGCTAACTTTTATCTTTGACAAATCCACGATTGTTATCTGGGGGAATGTCCTTAAAGATACCGTATAGACTAGTTTACTTGCCGTATTCTCTTGAATATTAAGATCGGAGACATTTATGATCTCTACTTCTTGTTCGCTCAAGGCCCTTTTTAAGCTACTCTGAACTGCATCTTCTAGGGCCTGCTCCAGAATGTACTGTTCGCCTACCTGCTTCCTGACGGCATCTCTAGGTGCCTTCCCTTTTCTGAATCCGTCTATTTTTATTTCCTGAATAACACTATCTTCCGTTTTTTTTACATAAATAGCCAGTTCCTCTTTTCCAAGCTCAACTGTAAGTTTATAATTATTCTTATCTATTTTTTTCAGTGATGATTCCACAAATTAACCATCAATGAACAATGGACAATGAGCAAATCTGTTCATTGTTTTATGTTCATTGTTACCCTATCTATTTATTCGCCTGCATTTTTTTCTACCTTTTCCTCTGCTTCAGCGTCAGCTATCTTAAATTCCATACCATCATTGGAAGATCTCACATCTATTTTCCATCCCGTTAATTTAGCAGCCAACCTTACATTCTGCCCTTTTTTTCCGATAGCTAAGGAGAATTGATCATCTGAAACTTCGGCAAGAGCATGCTTCCTTCTTTCGTCTAATATTTTTACATTAACTATCTTTGCTGGAGAAAGTGAATTAGTAATAAACTCTTTAGGATCAGAACTCCATAAAATTATATCTATTTTTTCTCCAGACAACTCATTTATAACTGTCTGAACCCTCACTCCTTTTTGACCAACTAATGAACCTATCGGATCAACACTATTTTCCTCCGAGGCTACTGCTATCTTAGTTCTTGAACCAGCCTCTCTGGCAATCTCTTTTATCTGCACAGATCCTGCATCTATTTCTGGGACTTCCATTCGGAATAACTCTAAAACAAGATTAGGATGTGCACGTGATAAAATAATAGCCGGTCCTCTTGATGTATCGTCCACTTTAAGGACCATAAATCTGAATCTTTGCCCTATTCTATAGTTTTCCCCGTAAACCTGTTCTGCAGGTATTAAAAGACCGTTAGTCTTACCCAGGTCCACAAAAACAAGAGGCCCTTCTTTTCTTTGTACGACACCGCTCATCATTTCCCCTTCTTTATTCTTAAAATCAAAGAAAACAGCCTCCCTTTCCGCTTCTCTTAATCTTTGAATAACTACTTGTTTTGCTGTTTGGGTAGCTATTCTTCCAAATTCAGTATGACTATCTAGCTTAATAACAAGCTCATCTCCTACTTTAATTTTCTTACTCTTCTTTTTCGCCTCTTCAAGTAAAATATGCTTCTCAGGATTTAGCTTAATTTTAATATCTCCTTCTTCGTTCTTCTCTTCCGGTTCATTATACTCACCTATATGCCTCCTGGGTCTTTCAAAATCCTGCGTATCTTGCTTATCTTCCGTTACCTTGAGCGGCAATGGACCCGTTATATACCCCTCTTCATCAACACCCTCAACGACATAAAAAATCTGGGTCATATCCAGTTTCCCGGTATCCATATCTAATTTGGCCTTAATTATTTGACCCTTTTTTCCAAAGTCTCTTTTATAGGCCGCGGCAATAGCAGCTTCAATAGTCTCCAGAACGCTTGCTTCCGGTATCCCTTTCTCTTCCGCTATTTGTTTTATTGCTGATAAAAATTGTTTTGTATCTAACATGGTTAGTTACTAGTTACTAGTTACTAGTTACTAGTGAAACACACTAGGAACTATGAACTGATAACTACGAACTTCTAAAAAACGAGCCCGCTCTCGCGGACCTTATTCACTCTCTTATAGACACATGTTAACAAATAACCAGACATAAGTCAATGACCGTAGTATAATAGCTATATATACTTGAAGAAAAGCTGATTGTACAAGATATCCACAAAAATTATCTTTACCCCGCCCCTGAAAAGAGTTAGAAGGAGTTATCCTCAATAGCCCATAATTTAACAATAAACTAATAACATCTTCTCAGATATACATATCTGGAAGTTGGCCCGCCGTGCATGCCCATACAATCTCAAACCAAACAACGGGAAGACGAACTGGATAAAAAGCTTAAGGAGATAGCAATCAAAGAGAAAGAAGAGCAATATAGAGAATCGGCGCAAAAGCTTGGTCTTCCTTTCTCAACTCTTAAAGGAGTGCCCATAGATATTGAGGTTGTTAATATTATCCCCGAAGAGACAGCTAGAGATTCCGGTATTGTTGCCTTAAATAAATTAGGTAAAAAGATTATCGTTGCTGTTTTAGATCCTAATAATTCTAAAACTAAAGCTGCGATAGAGTCACTTGTTAGGATGGGTTTTGAAGTTGAAATATTAATAGCACCTCCTGATGTTCTTAGTTCTGTTTGGGATAAATACAAAATCGTAAAACAGAAAATCTTCAAAGTTGGTGCGATTGAAATTAATGAGAATGACCTCGCTCAGCTCCAGGATCAGATAAAAGATATTAGCGATTTAAAGACCAAACTTACTTCTATCTCCGTAACTAAACTACTTGAGATTCTTATAGCCGGCGCACTGAAAACTAAAGCTTCTGATATTCATTTTGAGCCCGAAGTTGATAACACAAGAATCCGATACAGACTTGACGGTATTCTTCATGATATCACCAACCTTGACCATGAATATTATCTTAAGATTCTTAACCGGATAAAGATCCTTTCAAAAATGAAACTTAATATTCACGATACCCCTCAAGATGGGAGATTTACTATCAAACAGAAGAGCGTTGATATTGAAGTTAGGATATCTATTATACCTAGTGAATTCGGAGAAACAATCGTTACCCGCCTTCTCGATCCACGGACAATCAAATCTACGCTTGAAGAGCTAGGTATGAGCAAGGATATTCTGAATATTCTGAAAAAGGAATTAAAAAAGAACACCGGTGCTATTATGGTAAGCGGTCCTACCGGAGCCGGTAAAACCACAACACTCTATGCCTTTATTGACCATCTGAATGAGCCGGGTAATAAGATAATCACCATTGAAGATCCTATTGAATACCATGTTAAAAACATATCGCAAACTCAGGTAGATCCTAAAAAAGGATATACATTCGCAAATGGCCTACGCTCTATTGTACGGCAAGACCCAGATATTATCCTTGTTGGAGAGATAAGAGATGCTGAAACGGCTGAAATAGCCCTCCACGCGAGTCTTACAGGTCACCTGGTGTTTTCGACCATTCATACTAATAATGCAGCTGGTGTCGTCCCGCGTTTAATTGACTTAGGAATAAGACCTCAAATACTAGCCCCTGCTATTAATGTAACCTTAGCCCAAAGGCTTATCAGGAAATTATGCCCTGACTGTAAAAAAGAGGTTCAAATAACCGCTGATATACTCAAGAGAATTGACACCGTATTAAGCTCAATAAAAGACAGGGTGAAAATTCCTACAATTAATAATTCCTTAAAGTTGTATGGCCCCGGATCATGCAATAAATGCAATTCTTCAGGATACCGCGACCGAATCGGTGTTTTTGAGGCATTTATAGTTTCCAGGAATATCGAACAATTAATACTGTCTTCCCCCCCAATATCAGCGATAGAAGAAATGGCGATTAAAGAAGGGATGATAACCTTACTTCAGGATGCATATTTAAAACTGCTGGATGGAATAACATCAATAGAGGAGATAGATCGTGTAGTATAACAATTAGATAGATTAAAACTTCTATAATCTGTAGGCAAAGTCCATCGGCCAAAGGCTGACAGGGCAGGATAGTTCTGAGGAGTAGCTTAGTCGAAACCAAACTATCCAAACTAGGAAGTTATCCCGATTGGGCGTGTGGAAATCCCTTACCCAATTGCCTACAGATTACAGAAGTTTTAATCCCCAGAAAAATCAGGCAAAACAGGTTATTACCTAAACTAGTCCCTATATTTTAATCTAAATACGGATTAATGTCAACTTATCTGCCCCCTGACTTACTATTGGAGTTTAAACCGTAAGAACCATAGCTAGACACCCTCTAGGGTCGATTCCGAATCTAAACCAATCGTTTACCCTAGATTGCCTTATAACTATATGCACACCGATAAAACTAAAGAGGACAATCGGCAAGATAACAAACTTACTCCAACTATCACAATAGATGATCAGGTTCTTGATCAGGCTTTGCGTCCAAGAAACTTTGATGAATATGTAGGTCAGTCTAAAATCAAAGAAAATCTCGATATTATGATAGGTGCCGCAAAAAAAAGAAAAGAAACAATTGAGCATCTCCTTCTTCATGGACCCTCCGGCCTTGGAAAAACTACTCTTGCATATTTAATAGCCCGCGAGCTTGGTTCCAGTATTAAAATAACATCGGGTACAGCTCTGGAAAAAGCCGGCGACGTGGGTTCTATCCTAACGGGATTAAACGATGGAGACGTACTTTTTATAGATGAAGTTCATCGCCTGAATAAGGCGGTTGAAGAAGTTATCTATCCTGCTATGGAAAATTTTAAACTGGATATAATTATTGGTAAAGGTAACTCAGCAAAAACACTTCAGATAGACTTGCCAAGATTCACATTAATAGCTGCTACGACAAAAATCTCTATGTTATCAAGTCCGTTTCGTTCCCGTTTCGGAGTTAATTTTCGTTTAGACTTTTACTCTAAGGAGGATATATCCAAAATTATTAGACATTCCGCAAAGCTTCTAAATATTCGTCTTGAATCGAATGCTATTAGTATCATCGCTCAAGCATCAAGATTTACTCCCCGCATAGCCAATCGCTTACTTAAGCGTGTACGTGATTATTCCCAGATGAAAGATAAGGATATTATAGACGAAAATGTGGCTGGTGATGCTTTAAAAATGCTGGATATAGATAATCAAGGTCTTGAGCAAACGGATAGAAAAATCCTAGATGTTATTGCGAACACATTTGACGGAGGTCCCGTAGGCCTTAAAGCTGTTGCCGCTTCAATATCCGAAGAAGAAAGCACAATAGAAGACGTTTATGAGCCTTACCTAATCCAACTTGGTTTATTATCTAGGACTCCCAAGGGAAGAGTTATAACCAGCAAAGGTATGAAACATTTAGGCATTAAAGACCTTTTTAACTCCTGAAGAAGTCTCAATATTCTCAAAATACATCACGGTAAAAATAAAAAAAATTGGTTTTATGAAGATTTCTGAAATATTGATAGAAGTTAGACTACTAACTCTAAATTAAATTTATTTATGAAAAGTGAACTAATAACCAATCCAGAGGCTAGCCAAGCAGATAACCTAGAAAGAAAAGATAGAAGTAAGGAGCTTATGGAAGAACGGCATAAGAATGCAATTACAGCTCTCAGATTAGAGAAGTTTTTAGCACAAGAAGGGCCTACAACCGACTATCCAACAAGTTGTACCCAAGAGAATATCAGAATAAAGAAAGGAGCAATTGCTACGGTGGAGCCTATATTAGATAGATTATCTGCTTCTGGCTTAGTCGGTAAAAAAGAACGCATAAAAGATGCTATAGGTAACTATATCGTGGAGAAAGTTACTGCCCAAAGAGTAGAATTAGAATTGAAGGAAAAATTGAAAAAAGCTGGTAAGGAAACTACTCCACAAGAAATCGGAAAGACTTTATTTAATCTAAGAACAGGAAAAGAGCCAATCAAAGAGATTGAGGCAATCAGACAAGAAGGATATTTCGCAATAGCTTTTTTTAACGACAAAGATTATATAGACTTTATAGCAGATGAAGATATGTTGAAAGTGGAAAAAAATATAAAAAATCGTAACATAAAATATAACTTTAAAAAAGATCATCGTTGGTATAAAACTTACTGACATTACTATGAGCGGACATAATAAATGGAACCAAATAAAACATAAAAAAGCCATAACTGATAAGAAAAGGGGTCAGTCATTTTCTAAACTTTCAAAATTAATAAGTCTTGCCGCCCGCAAAGGAATAAATCCTATCACTAATTTAGAACTTAAAAATGCGATTGATAAAGCCAGAGAAGTAAGCATGCCCAATGATAATATTCAGAGGGCTATAAATAAGGTCGCGGATAAATCAATTCATCTGGAAGAACTCTATGTTGAAGCTTTGGGCCCGGGAAATGTCGCCTTAAGAATCAAGGCTATAACGGATAATAGAAACCGAACAATAGCTGAAATAAAGAAAATATTAGGCGACAATCATTCAAAGATGGTAACTCCCGGAAGTATCTCCTGGATGCTCTCGCAAACCACCTCTACTGATAATCCCGATACAAACAAGGAATTGGATACTCTTTTTGAAGCACTTGACGACAATGATGATATTGAGGATATTGCTTCAAACTTACAAGACTAGATTATAATAAGCTAACCTAAACGCTCTAATTAACCTAATTGACCTAATCTTTTTGTTTAGAAATTAGAAATTAGAAATTAGAAATTAATTGATTATATTAGGTATTGATCCGGGTACAACCAGAATAGGCTTTGGTGTTATAAAAAAAGAAAAAAATTCTCTGACCTGTTTAGGTTATGGTCTTATCCCCTCTCACCTTTCTGCCCATCCGTCAGCAAAAGAAGTAGTAGCTGGGATTAACAATATTATAGCTAAATACAATCCTGACATATCAGCCGTAGAGAAGATATTTTTCTTCAAGAACCAGAAAACCATAATAGCGGTTAGCGAGATGAGAGGAGTAATTATGGCCGCTCTGGCCATATCTAATGTGCCCATACGTGAGTTTACTCCTCTTCAGGTAAAACAAGCTGTCTCAAGCTATGGTAGGGCCGATAAGGACCAAGTCCAGAAGATGGTTAGACTAATTTTGAGTGTAAAAGAAGATATACGCCCTGACGATGCAGCCGACGGCTTGGCTATTGCAATTTGCTGTGCAAATAATATATTATACTAATCCTAAATAATAATCGGCAGTTTATATGTGCATAGTAGGCTAACCAGCATACATATACACGTAAAAAGCGCTAGATATTATAGTGTCCGAGGAAATTAAATATGCTCAACTAAGCACCTTCGAGGATAGTGACGTCGAACCTGAACTTATTGAAGAAGAGGATGAGGAAGATGACGAAGAAAAAGACACAGATGAAGATGATACTGACGGAGATGAAGATGGTGAATCTTTCTAGAAATTGTTACACAAAAACAGCCCCCTTAGAATGAACTGGGGGCTGTTTTATTTGATTCTCAAGAACTTCCTAGGACCAACTTTAATCACATCTCCTTTTTTGACTTGCTGGTTCCAGTTTTCTACCTCTTCGTTATTAATAGTAACGCCTTTTTGTTCAATAATCCTCTTGGCCTCCGTTTTAGATTGGACTAATCCTGCCTTAACTAACAAGTCAGCTAGTGGAGTTAATCCTCCTTCCCATTCAGGCATATCAGTGGGTAATTCTTTGTTAGAAAAAATTTTACTAAACTCATCTTGAGCTTTACTGGCTTCTTCTTCTCCATGATACATTTTTACTATCTCGTAGGCTAGCTCTTTTTTTAATTTATTAGGATTCTCGCCTGAAGCAATTATTTTTTTGAATTCTTCTATTTTTTGCTGGGAAATCTCTGTTGCATTCTCGAATAACGGGATGATCGTGGAATCCGGCATGGCCATAACCTTACCGAACATATCGAAAGAAGTATCGTTTAAGGATATATATCGTCCTTCACTCTTGTTCATTATTTTTTTATTTGTAGTCGGATCGATAAGAAGTTTTGTTGCTATCACTATTTTCTCTTTATTGAGAATATCCCTCACTAAATCTCTGCCTACTAGCATATTGAAAGTCTGGTCATTGCCTCCAACTTCTCCATCTACCTCCATTGCCACTGAATCATATCCTTGCATTATTGGGTAGATAAATTCATGAATATGTATTGGTCTATCTTTCTTTAATCTTTCTTGAAACATATCCCTAACAATCATCTGTTGAACGGTAAACCTTTTAGTCAGACTAATCACATCTTTAAAGCCCATTTTTTTATACCATTGAGAGTTATATCTTATCTCAAAGCTTCCTTTTGGTAGTATTTTTTCTGCCTGGCTCACATAGGTCTCCATATTTTTAGCAATCTCCTCTTCTGTTAAATCTTTTCGGACAGATTCCTTATCGGTCGGATCCCCGACTTGAGCGGTAAAATCGCCAACTAACACAATGGCTCTATGCCTGAGTTTAATCAGCTTCTTTAGCCAAAGTAAGTTTGTGGCATTACCTAGATGGATATCGGGACCCGTAGGATCTACCCCGAGATAAAAAGTCAATTTCTTTCCAGAACTAAGGATTTCTTTAATCCTGTCCCTAGACGGAAAAGTATTTTCTACGTACCTGCTCAACAGGTCATCAATTGCGTTTTGGTCTCCATTATTATTCATACTAGCCATATTATCTTTAATCTTCTGTCTTGTAAATATTGCTTTTCTATGTCATTATTATGAAATTAAAAATGAGAAAGTCTTTCGTGAAAAAGAAAGTTGTTAAACTACTTAAAGCATTGCCAATGTTTTTTTTGTGGTTTGTTGTCATAGGTTTTATTCTATTTCTATTGTATTTTCTTTATCTCCAACGAACTATTCCCGATCCTGAAACGATTATCACCCGCAAGGTAGGAGAATCGACAAAAATATACGATACTACCGGCGAAGTTCTTTTATATGATATTCACGGGGAAGAGAAAAGAACAATTGTGCCCTGGGAAGGTATTTCTGACTATATTAAAAAAGCAACCCTCGCATCAGAAGATAGTGATTTTTATAATCATCGCGGAATTGACTTTAAAGGCGTGGCAAGAGCTATCCTTAGAAATATTCAGGAAGCAGGCATATCTGAAGGAGGCTCCACTATTACCCAACAGCTCGTTAAAAAAGCTCTTCTTGGCGATGAACGAACTTTTTCCAGAAAAATAAAAGAAGCAATTTTAACTATCGAAGTCGAAAGACGATTCAGTAAGGATGAGATATTTTGGATGTATTTGAATCAAATTCCTTATGGTTCTAATGCTTATGGAATAGAATCGGCAAGTAAGACTTTCTTCAATAAAGCAGCTAAAGATTTGACAATAGAAGAAGCTGCCTTATTAGCAGCTCTTCCTCAATCTACTACCTATTACTCTCCTTACGGTACGCATACTGATAAGCTGATGGATAGGAAAAATTGGATATTAGAACGAATGCTCAATCTTAATTTTATCAATGAAGAAGAATATAATAAAGCAAAAAATGCTAAAATTACTTTTGAATCAGGGAAAACAAAATTATCTGCTCCGCATTTTGTAATAATGGTAAAAGAATACTTAGCTTTGAAATATGGAGAATCTGCACTGGAAAACAATGGATTTAAAATCACCACAACACTCGACGTATCCCTACAAAAAACTGCAGAAGAAATCGTATCTAAATATTCAAAAATTAATAAAGAAAAATACAAAGCAAATAATGCTGCTTTAGTGGCAATAGACCCAAAAAACGGTGAGCTAAAGGCGTTAGTTGGTTCAAGCGATTATTTCGATGTCGAAGGTGAAGGGAATTTTAATGTTACTACTGCTCTCAGACAACCTGGTTCTGCCTTTAAACCCTTTGCATATGCGGCTGCTTTCAAAAAAGGTTTTCCTGATTCTACTATTATTTTTGACGTAAAGACTGAATTTAATCCAAGTTGTCCCCCAGAAGCTACTACCCTTAAAGATCAATACGGTCTGGATTGTTATAATCCTGATAACTACGATGGAGGTTTTAGAGGACCGGTCACATTAAGAAATTCTATAGCTCAATCTCTTAATGTTCCTTCTGTAAAAACATTATACTTAGCAGGAATTGAAAATACTATTAATCTTGCTGAATCGATGGGAATTTCATCTCTTAAGGACCGTTCCCGGTTCGGATTATCTCTTGTTCTAGGTGGAGCAGAGGTTAAATTAGTTGATATTACTTCAGCATACGGAGTTTTTGGTAATGATGGAATCAGAAACCCTTGGTTTTTTATAAAAAAAGTTGAATCTTCTGATGGTCAACTACTTGAAAAGCATGTGCCTGCCCCCAAAAGAGTTTTAGAACCACAAGTTGCCCGTACAATTAACGATGTATTATCCGATAATAACGCCAGGTCCCCTGTTTTTGGCCCTAATAGCCCTTTATTCATATCTGAAAGAGAAATAGCAGCCAAAACTGGAACAACTCAAGAGAATAGAGATGCATGGATAGTAGGATATTCTCCTTCTATAGTAGTTGGTATTTGGACAGGTAATAACAATAATAAATCAATGACCAGGGAAGGAGCCGGAGTAAGTGCTGCGGGTCCTATGTGGCATGAATTTATTATTAGAGCTCTTAAAGATATACCTGTAGAAACTTTTACTAAGCCTGATCCAAATTTTTCGGATAAAATTATGCTAAATGGCCAATATACATATGATTCCGGTTCAGGTAATCAGGAGATACATAGTATCCTATATTACATTAATAAAGACGATCCTTTATCTACTATCCCTTCAAATTCAATCAATGACCCTCAATTTAAAAACTGGGAATCAGCGGTTAGAAGATATTATAATCTACCGTATCAGGATTCTATCCAGTCTAATATCTCTGGTTTTTAAAAAATCTGTCATCTTTGGTAATTTTATAGTTAATTCATTAGCTAACACTTTATTTTCAGCCGTTATTAATAAGGAGTTGTTCTTCGGGTCATAAGTAATCAGTAAAGAAAAACCCTTAATATCTTCATTAAATTCGTTTTTTAAAAAAAAATTAAGACCTTCTCTAATAAGAAGGTTTTTGTCTTTTGACTGGCTTAATATTTTTTTTCTTTTTTCGAAAGTTTTATCTAAGCTCTTAAACATATTAATCTCCAACAACTGCTTATTTTCTTAACGGCATAATAAGATAGGTCATATTTTTATTCTCATATTCAGGTCTTAATACTAAAGGACTTCCCTGTCCTGTATACTCAATCGCAACATTTTCTGTGGGTATTATTTTTAATCCATCAAGCAAGTAGTGATGATTTAAAGAGATATCGAAAGGATCATTCTTTAATAAAGCATCTACCATAACTTGAATTTCTCCTCTGTCTGAATTTTTTGACAGTATAGTTATTGATTTTTGATCGCAACAAAGCTTTATATCAGCAACACTTGATGAGAAAATACCGGCCATACGTACGTTTTTTTCCAATTCATTCTTATTAACTAGTACTTTTGAGACATACTTATCAGGTATCACTTTTTTATAATCTGGATAATTCCCATCAATAAGTCTTGATATTATTTCTAAGTCATCGTTATAAAAGACTATCTGATTATCTCCATAGCTTATAGATATATCATTGTCGAGATCGCTCATTACTTTTATCAATTCTATTATTGTTGCTCTGGGAAGAATAAAAGATATATCTTCTTTTTGCTTAACCTCCAGTATCCTTTCTGCTAAACGAAAACTGTCTGTTGCCGCTAGTGTTAAATAGTTATTTTTAAAAGAAGAATGAACGCCTGCTAACTCAGGTCTCGTCTCCGATATTGCTATTGAGTCTAATACGGTAAGAAGGCCTGATTTTAACATCTTTGCTGATAAGGATATAAAATTAGAATTTTTAATCTTTGGTATAATTGGAAATTCCTTAGGATCAAACCCTAATATCTGTGTCTTATATTTAGGGGTATTAATATAGAGTATGTTATTTTTTGTTATAAGGGTTACTTTTTCATCTGAAAGATTATTAATGAAATCAGAAAAAATCTTTGCCGGAACTGCTATCTCACCGGTTTCTTCTATTTTAGATCCTAAAGAGTAATTTACGCCTATCTCCAGGTTTGTTGCAGAAATTTTTAAACGGCCATTCTCTGTTTTTAATAAAATATTATTTAAAATAGGTAAAGAAGGATTTTTAGAAACAATTCTTTCTACTACTGTTAGTGCCTTATAAAGATTTTTTTGATTAATAGTTATCTTCATAGTATATATAAGAAATTTATTATTATTATTAAGAAGTTAAATTTGTTTATAACTAATGCTTTATTCTTAACTAATTATGGAATTATCTATACTACTTAGTATATAAAAATATTAGATTTCTGTGTATAAGTTAGTTATTAGCTATTTAAAAACTAAGTATAAAGGCTGAATAAGAAGCCTTAAAACAAGACCCTACTAAATTATAAACAACTTTATCGACATATTATAAACTGTTTAGTATATAAAGAGGCTTACTTATCAAATGAGTTGTAAACACGTTCTCTTATTAAGGTAAGCTCTTGCTTAATATTCTCGTCATTTAATTCCTCCTTCTTAATCTTCTCACAGGCATGTATTACTGTAGAATGGTCGCGTCCCCCTATCTTTTGTCCGATTTCAGGAAAAGATAATTTAGTCTCCTCTCTTAGTAAAAACATAGCTATCTGTCTTGGTCTTACGATTTCTTTTTTACGGCTACGTTTCATGAGTTCAATAAGGGATAGATTATAAAATTCCGATACACTCTTTAAAACAGTTTGGGGAGATGTTTTTCGGTAGGGACTGTTTAAATAAGTAGTCAGTATATTCTTTACCTCTTTTAATGATGGAACTTTATTATAGATTTGGCTAAAAGCTATTATTCTATTAAGGGCTCCTTCTAGTTCTCTGACATTTTTTTGGATATGTGTAGCTATGTAAGAAGATATTTCGTCGCCTATCTCAAAATTCTTCTCACCTGACTTTAGATTAAGGATAGCAAGACGGGTTTCATAATCAGGTATACCTATATCAGCTATCATTCCACCCTCAAATCTTGATCTTAACCTTTCTTCAAGTGCAGGGATGGCCTTAGGAGGCCTATCAGATGATAAAACTACCTGCTTATTTTTGCCGTGAAGCTCGTTAAATATAGAAAAAACAATATCCTGAGTCTTCTCTTTACCAGCTATAAATTGAACATCGTCTATTATTAATAAATCGAGTTTAGCATAGTGATTCTTTAGCTCCTCTATAGTTCTATTTCTAACTGCTTCAACAATGTTAGCAGTTAACTTTTCGGCTGGAATATATAATACATGGCTATTGGTTAAATCTGCAGATATTTTGTTACCAATAGACTGGAGTAGGTGGGTTTTACCAAGTCCTACTCCCCCATAAATAAATAAAGGATTATACATCTTGCCTAGATTTTTAGTAATAGCTAAAGCAGCAGCATAAGCTAATTCGTTATTAGAGCCTATAATATAAGATTCGAAAGAGTACTTTTTATTTAAGTTAGTAAACTTATTAATATCAGAATCGGTAGGGCCCTTATCTTCAAGGTCTTTCTCTGAGAAATTCTTGGATACATCCTGCCTTATGTCTATTTTAGGGAAACCAATAACATACTTTACCTGTCTAATATCTGGCGTAAGAGTTCGTATGGAGTCAAGTATCCTTCTATTAAATTTATTTTCAAGCCATTCTTTAATAAAACCATTAGGAACACTGACCACAACACACTCAGTATCCTTAGATAGTATGGAGGTACTTTTGAACCAAGTAGTAAAATTAGCTTTTGAAAGCGAAAGCTCCATCTCACCTAACACAGCCTTCCATAATTCTTCATTGGTCATGATGTGGATAATGTTTAAGAAAGTTTATAGCTGTATTATATCGCTAACATCAAACAGCCATAGCGCCAAAAAGTTTATATAGTGTTTATAACAAGTGGATAAATGTTTGCCCAGCCCTTGAAATAAAAACAGCATGTTAATATCGCTTGTGAGTAATATACATTTCAAGGGCTGGGTTTGCAACATTGACCCCGCCCTTGAAAAGCAGTGATATAGTAATTTGAACTGTCTGCTCGGTAGTAAAATATATTTTTTTAAAAATATGGGATATTTAGGAGCATAAAAAAGTAAAACTGCTTTTCAGGGGCGGGGTTGATATTTTAAGCAAAAAATATTAACATATAGAGTATAAATACTGCTAATAGTTGCTCCTGTTTATCGACAGGTCAGCATAACAAGTTGAGTTATTAAGGTATTAAATAAATAATATAGCTAGTTTGCCAGCAAAATTATTATTAAACTGCGAGGCAATAGCTGTAAATTAGATGAAAATAACACTATACAGGCCAAAAAAGAAAAAAAGGAAGAGAAAACACGGTTTTCTTAAAAGATCAGCGTCAAGATATGGGAAAAATGTCTTAACATCAAGACGAAGAAAAGGAAGACATAAGCTAACTGTATAAGTATGGCTTTTCCAGTTGGGAATAGATTAAAAAGCAGAAAAGATATTGATTTAGTTTTCAGAAACGGAGACGCCGCAAAAGGCAGTTTTTTATTTATTAAATTTATAAAAAATGGCTTAGATACAATAAGATTCGGCTTTATCATCCCTGCTAAGATATTTAGTAATGCTACGAAGAGAAACAGGATAAAAAGACGGATAGCTGAAAATATAAGAAATAATGTAAGAAATACAGACAAGGGATATGATTTCCTTTTTGTGTTAAGAAGTAAAGGAGAGGAAGATATTATCAATAGAGAGGCGCTACTTCTTTTTAAGAAGATAGAATTAATAATCAATAATAATTAATGACAAAGATAGCCATAGCCGTTATTAAGATTTATCAGTATTTTTCAAAAACATTAATACAGTCGCAGGCTGTTCCTTTTTTAATCCCCTCTTCTTGCAGGTTTTATCCTTCTTGTTCTGAATATGCGATAGAATCTTTAAAGAAGTATGGTTTTTTTGTAGGATTATATATGATGACAGTCAGAATATTAAAGTGTAATCCTTTATCACAGATTAAAGCAGACTTACCATGATAGAAATATATAATAAAATTCTATACCAACCCTTACTTAATGCTGTAATCTTTCTTTATAATATCCTGCCCGGTGCTGATTTTGGGTTAGCCATCATTGTTCTTACGGTAATTATGCGGTTGGCATTATCGCCACTAACCATCAAGACGACGCTTTCTCAAAGAGCGATGAATAAGATAAATCCTCAAATTAAGGAGATTAAGAGTAAATACAAAAACGATACGCAAGCCCAATCGGCGGCTATAATGAAGCTGTATAAAGATAATAATGTAAATCCTCTGGCGGGATGTTTGCCGTTATTAATACAGTTGCCTATCTTAATTGCTTTATATAGTGCGTTTAGGAATGGGTTTAAAGAAGAGAGTTTGATTATGTTATATTCTTTTATAAGCAATCCCGGCCATATTAATGCAATCTCTCTGGGATTTATCGACGTTACCGTAAGAAGCATACCGCTGGCATTAATTACGGGAGCTCTTCAGTTTTTTCAATTGAAGCAAAATAATGCTTTAATGAATAAAAATACCGCAGGATTAGATGATTCACAGAAGCAAATGCAGGCGATTAATAGTCAAATGTTGTATTTTTTTCCGGTAATGATTATAATTATCGGTTGGAAGATGCCAGCCGGCCTTTTACTGTATTGGCTGACAACAACAGGATATTCGCTGTTAGAGCAAATGTATATTAAGAAAAAATACAAAGAATAATAAATTTATACCGATGAGTAACACACAAAATCTGGATGATACAACCAAGGGACAACTAACAGAGTCAATAAAAAAGATAGTGGGTTATATGAATATGGAATGTCAGGTTGAGATAAGAGAGGAAATAGACGATAGAGGTTCAAGAGCGGTATCTATTTCAATATATACGCCCGAAAATGCAAGGTTTATTATAGGAAAGAATGGTCAGAATTTAAAATCTTTAGAGCATGTTTTAAGGGCAATCTTCGTTAAAAAACTGGAAGGTTTTAATAGCGTCGTGGTGGATGTTAATGATTACAGAAGATCAAGAACTAACTATCTTATTGATACCGCGAGACAGGCAGTTACAAGAGTGAGGAGTACCCAGAAAGCGGAAGCATTGACCCCGATGAGTCCGTATGAGAGAAGGGTGGTTCATATGGAATTGGCTTCTTATCCGGATGTTGCTACGGAAAGTATAGGTACGGAACCGCAAAGAAGAATAGTAATAAAACCATATCCCTAAGAAGTTACTAGTTATTAGTGATCAGTTCATAGATAATAAATTATCCGTTTTAAGCGGATAATTTATTTTAAATCTGACTAGTGACTATGAACTAGTAACTAATAACTGATTTCTATTGAGTACAGCTTATCATCGGCGGTATCGGTAAATATCAGAAGATCTTCTGAGCTGGAGAGTATTATCTCGTCAATCTGTGTTTCTGGTTCGGCAACAAGAAGTTTTGTTTTGTCTTGTGTATTTATTTTATAAACTTCATCAACTGAAGGACTTTTTGGAATGGCACAGTAAACATTAATATCATCAATACTCCAGGTGCATTTAGATGCCCTTCCTCCTACTTCAAAGCCATATTCTTCCGATGTTGTAATGTTTTTAAATAATAATAGGTATACCAAAGAAGAAGAAGGGTCTTCAAGAACGGAGTAAATAACCTTACCTCCGCTTTTAGACCAATTAACTTCCAGATCAGCAACGGAATCTAATATCTTTTCAAATCCCCCTGTTTCGGTAAGAGAATATATTCCCGATGAAGGTGTTTTAAGAACCATTTTTTCTTTGATGGGCCATAACAAATCAATTCCTTCTATACGTGTTTTAAAAATTCTTTTTTGGTAAGAACCGTCGGGTTGAGCCATAAAAACTTCTCCTAAACCTGAATCCACGCTCCTATCAGAATAATAATAACCAATAAGCGAGCCATCAGGAGAAAAGTTAATGGATTGTATGTTAGGGTTAAATTCGGTCTCTTCTCCGGTCAATAGATTTACATATCTGAACAGGTTGCCGGTTTGCGAGTATATTACCTGAATAGCCTCCTTTTTTGTCGGAGACCACTTAGCCGAAATAAAGTTAGGGACTATTCTATCGGAGATGGCTCTCTCACTTCCCTCTTTAAGGTCAAGTTCAAATAGTTTACCAGTATTTTTTTCAAAATAAAGTAATTCCTTGCTTTCAGACGAGTTTGTTACGGAAACTACCCTTTTTTCACTTAGGAGTTTGGGCGAGTTATCTTCTTCGGCAGGCGCGGGTGAGGTTACGGGTTGTTCATTACCAAATCTATCAAGAACGGTACCGGTAAGGTCGCCCGTTCCAAGACCGACGCCCTTTCTAACAGCAAAGTAACCACCCATAACGGCGACTATAACAAGTAAGATTATTAATGCTATATTTATTTTCTTCATAGGTATACCTGATTATACCATTTCAGGTGATGTTTCAGAAATTTGAGCATAGGTGCTATCTAACTCTCTCTGGGTTTCCTTAAAAGTATTTCGTTCGTCTCTGTATGCTAAGTATACGCAGATACAAGACCAAGGCAACATGTTTACAAAAGGTAGCATCTCAAGAACGCCACCGGCAATCACCTTAATTACCGGATTTTTAGGTGCAAATTTAGTTAGTCTGGAAGATATTTTTGTTGCTGTTTTGGTCAGAGTTTTTTTATGAGTCTCTATTTTTTCTATATGTCCCTGGACTCTTTTTAATTCAGAATCAGAAAACCATGTAAAGAAGATAGTAGATACCGAGAGAAACATAGATATAAACCAGGATAAAGGCATCAGAACAGCAGTAAAATCAATGGCATCAATAATGTCGTTAGGAAGTGCAAAGAGAAGCAAAATGAGCAGGTATTTGATTAAGGAGGGGCTACCTACGGAGCGACCAATATCTGATAATATGCTAGCTTGAGCAAGACCTTGATTACGTTGATTACGTTCAAGCGCGAGTTGATTTATATAGTAATTAGACTCTTCTCTGCTTACATCTGTTGTATCTAGAGAGGATCTACTATCCGGTATTTGGGGAGACACAACGGGGATAGGCGGTATAACTTGAATATCAGAAGAAGTATCCCCTGTCTCTTTGACGGGACTTTCTATATGTTGAGGGAATTGCGGAATAGTCGTTTCAGAGTCTCCATTACCGCCGTCTCTAGGAGTATAGATATATTTACCTTGTATGCTGTCTAAACTTTTTTGTTGGTTATCCTCGTCTTTCATAAATGAATGACAAATTTCCAATGACAAATGACAAACCAAATCTAAAATCCTAATGTCAAAGTAGGATTCTTAAAATTGTCATTTAATTATTTGTTGGTATTGATTTGACATTAGTCATTGGTCATTTTTCTCAAACGCTAGGCATTCTCTTTCGCCCACTCTTCTTTCGCCTTTTCAACTTCTAAAATCTGTCTCGGGTCAGAGGTTATTATCTGGTCTTCGGGGTAGGATGCGACAACCCTGATGCCGACATGATTCTGTCCTATAAAGAATAGACCAAAACCTACACGGGCTTCAAGTAAATAATATTTTTCGGCATCGGTGAGGTTGAAAGTGGCTCTTACGACCTCAATGGCTGCCGGCGATTGCTTCATCAGTATTTGGATAGAAGAATTGGTAACAATTGCTTTACCTTGGGGAGTAGCCATAAAATCGGGTATATCTTGGGAAATAGTTGTAAGACCAAGATAATATTTTCTGGCTCTTTTAGCTACATTAAACAAAAATTCAGCTCCAAGCGTGTATTTCATAAGCCACCATGCCTCGTCAACCACAAGAATTCTCTTTCTTAGGTCTCTCCTTACTTGAGTCCAGATGTGGTTAAGAATCAGATACATGGCGATAGGTCTTAACTCTTCCTCCATATCCCTAATACTGAAGACAACTAGATTATTTTCAAGGGAGATATTGGTTGGATTGTTAAGAAAACCCGAAAATGTTCCTTGAGTATATTTTTTAAGCCGGACTGCCATAGATTCGGCACCCGTTAATCCTTCAAGAATATTTTGTAAATCAGACAAAATCGGAGGAGCAAGATTAGAAAAATCTCTTTCAGGAGTAATATCTTTAATTGCATATGTTTCGATTAGGGCTTCATCTAATATTGAACCTTCTTCGGGGGTTAACTCTCCGAGAATAAGTTTTAATAAACCGGTAAGATCAAGAAGATGAGATTTAAAAACATCAGCCGGGGATTCATCTTCTTTTGGCACCGGAAGATCCAGAGGATTTAAATGGTGAGGCGAGTTAATGGATATTTTAATATTAGAACCGCCTACTGTTTCGGCAAGGTATTTATATTCGTCTTCGGGGTCTACTACTAGAACTTGTGTTCCGAACATAAGACTTCTTAATATCTCTAATTTTACAGTGTAGCTCTTTCCTCCTCCGGATTTACCGAATACGACAGAATTAGCATTTTCGAGTTCAAAGCGGTCGTATAAGACCAGTGAATTATTGTGGGTGTTTATTCCATAAAGTATCCCAGAGTTAGAAGTCAGATCAAATGATACGAAAGGAAAAGTCGAGGATAATGGTTCCGTATTCATGGATGTATAGACAGAAAGTTTATCTGTGTTCAAGGGAAGAGTAGACATAAAACCCTCTGACATTCTGAAGGTAGTCGGCCTTGAGAATATCAGCTGATATTCCAACATTCCCTTAATCTTATTTTCGGTTTCATCTAATTCTCTGATAGAGTTTTCATAAAAAGTTATATAAATGCCGAGCTCAAAAAACCTATCTGTCCCTTGTTGAAGCCTATCCCGCAGAGCCTCGATATCTTGCATAGCTGTTTCTAGGATAGGGTTTCTAACCTTGCCGGCTTCCGTCTCTTCCATTACTTGTGCCTGTAATCTGGCAAGTTGGTCTCGTAATTGTTTAAGAACGGTAGCTGTGTTTTTTGAATTTACATATACCGAGATGTCAAAGACCCGGTCAAGATTAATAATTGGGGAAAGCCAGTTGGTATGCAAATATCTTGGATAGGTTGCAAGAAAAATGGTGCGCGCGAATTGACCGCCAATTTGGAGATTGTTGGGAGCGACGCTATATGCAGAAGGCGCAAGAAAACTATCTATACTCTTGGTTGCTTCAGTTGTGTGTGGCTTGGCCAAAGCTAATGTACAATTTCCAATTTCCAATCAATGCTACAATGTCTTAATTATCAATGTTTGAAAATTAAAGAATTGAGAATTCAATGAAAATTAAAAATTAAAAATTACGTCATATTTTCTTTTCTTCGCTTGTTCTCGTCGGTGGATTGTAAAGATTATAAAAAAGTTGGATTAACTCGTCTTTCTCAAGTAATCTCGTTTTTATCCCCAGACCGACAAGACCACCGAAAACAAGCTCTGCTCTTTGCATAAGCTGGTTTCTGTATAGACTGAACTTCTCATCAGTTATTTGCCGTATAACAGCTTTTGGATCCAGAGTTCCTTTAAAACTCTGGAATAGCCCTGTCTTTATGGGTGTCTCAAATATATAAAAAGGAATAATAACATAGAATTTCTTGGACATAATATTAGTTAAAGATGACAGCTCTTTTATAAATTTCATATATTCTGTTGACTGTATCTTAAGAAGTTCATTATCTATCTGCTCAGATGCTTCTTGTGTTAACTTAAGATAGTTATCAATGTATAGCTTTCTGGAGATTATGGAAATGTGGAGAGGAAAATCTACCGAGTTAAGAAATCTTTGGAAGTTCTGAATTATGGCTATCTGTTCATCCTCTGAGCGTAATTCAAAATTAATAGCCGATACCTCAATTATGGCTCGCATCGAGCCGTCTTTAAGTATGACAACATTATCCCTTATTTCGGATATAGCTACTAAATTTTGTGTTGAAGAACCTGTGTTGGGCATAAAAATTTAAAACTATCCTAATTAAAATTTAATGACAAATGACTAATGACTAATCAATCTCAAAATCCTAATGCCTAAAACAAAGACATTCTTATTTGTCATTTGATATTGATTTGTCATTGGAAATTGGAAATTTGTCATTGATTAGATTGAGCTTAATTCTCTCCGTCTGATATGATTATTTCCTGTAACTCTTTTTCCTCTTCTTTTTTAAAAATATATTGTTTGGGATTAAGGGCAAACATAATGGCATATAATACATAGTACATTAAAGGAGCTTCATTTACCCTTATGAAAGCTAATGCCGCAAAAAAACCTCCTACCGGAATGGCAACAATAAAGAAAAGTATCCGGTTCATGATTAAAGATAGAAAGAACAGTATCGCTCCCCCACTGGCAAGCCAAAGGAACTGCTTTAGGGTAAGCGGTCCGATAAGCTTTGTTTCTACGTCAATGAATTGTGGAACTTGGAAACGCAATAATCAATTTCTAATTTCTAATTTCTAATTTCTAATCAATGTCTCAATTCTCAAATTGAATGAAAATTGAAAATTGAATGAAAATTGAAAATTGAAAATTGAAAATTATTCCTAGGGTTTATTTCTCAAATCTATCACACTCGACACTTTCTCTAGCTCTGCTTCCAGCGATTTTTTGGCCTGATTCTCGGGAGCGGGTTTGTCCGTTATCTCCTTTGATAGATTGCCGATTGTTGCGCTGAAGGACTGCCCTATGTCAGGTATTTTGAAGGCTGGTTTCTGCGGTTGTGATTGTGATTGAACTGGTGGCTTGCCAGGAAGTGAAACTTCCGATGATTGTCTCGGAGCGCCAAAGGCGCTTTCGGAAGTTCTACTTCCTGGTTGAGGTTGCGGTAGTTGAGGCGGTAAATTAGGTTTGGGGGTAGTAGGTTGAACAGGCTGGGGTTGAGGGGCCACAGAAGGAGGTCTAACTGAGCCGGATTGCAATGGAGGTATGGATTGGCTTTGGGGCGGTCTTTGAACGGCAGGTTGTGGAGATGTTTGTATTTGTTGGGGTGCCTGTTTTTGAGATTGGGCCTGTATCGGCGACGGACGATTTAACGGCATATTCTTTATTCCTTCCGGAATCTGTGGTTTCGGATTTAATCCTTCCGGTCTCGCTTCTTTCTGTAACTGCATAATTTTATCGGGGAATTTACTTCTTTGGATACGTTTGACGTCCTCGATTATTGGCCCAAATGATTCAGAAACTATCTTATTAATAATTTCTTGTGCTTTTGCCTCATCTACTCCTAGTTTTGTCGTGAGTGTATTTGGTAAGTCTTTAATAAATATAGAACCAAGTACCAGTTCTCTTAATGTTTGAGCAAGCTGGGATATTTGTTTTTCTTCAAGCTCATATTTTATGGCAACTAAAGTTATAGTGGTGGCAGTCTCTTCGGAAGCTATGAAGTCTTTTAATGGTTGAGATAAACTTATATAGCTATTGGCAAAGGCTTTAACGCCGTCATCATTTGCGGAGCTAAGCCCGGCGAAATAAGGGCTTGCAATGAAATATTGATATGCAGTTATTGGATTTGTTGCTTCGTTCACGATGTTAAATTATTTGTAATTTAGACGAAATTAGCTAGTTGAACGTTTAAGTGACTCAAATATCGACTTTAATTCAAGAAGTTTAGCGGAGGCTATTCCTCTTATATTCTCATCAGCAATTTCACTTCCATAAACATCATTAACAAGCTTCTCGGCTTTTTTAAGAGTTCTTTTAGATTCATCGGCAAGTAATGTTATTTTTTGGGCATCTTTTGCTGTTCTTGCGGAAGTAACTTCGTTAGCTAATCCCTTGGCTCTTGCAATTAACTTATCCAGAGGCTTTATCTTATCATTAGTCAGGGCTTCTTTCTCAACTTTACTAAATAATTCCTTAAGACCCTCAATATCCTCAGCAGAGGCATTAGGACTTCTTAAGATGGAGCTTATTCTTTTAGGATTGGTAACTAATGAACTCTTTAGAGTTTCACTAAACTCGGGATCTATGAGAGTCTGCTTAGAAGACTTTAATATCTGTTCATTGCTAAGTTTACCAACCTCTCTTGTAAGGGCTGTCTGATAATCTTCTGGCCCCGTACCATCTTCACGCTGTCTTAATAAGCCCATATCTCGCCGTACTCTAAGAGAAGCAACTAAGTTCTTTTCCTGAGCTTTTAACAGTAAGTTTTCTTTCTGGCTGCTAGTCTCAAAGAGTGCGGTCATATTCTTCAGCTCATCTTCAGAAAGCTTAGCATCTTTATCGGCTCTAATCAGTGCGATCGCTCTCTTCATCTCGCCTCGGACATCCGCATGGTCGTATAGAGTGCTTCGGTCTGTTGGATTTAGTCTTTCGATATAATCTTTTGCCTTTCTTGCATATTCAGCTCTATCCTCTTCGGTAGTAAATTTCGTAGATTGGAAAACGAAATCATTTATATCTGTAAAATCACCTCTTTCGGCTCGGACAAGAGAGATTTTTTGTTTAAATCTCATATCCCCAATCTTTGTATATAGATTATCTCTTTGTGTTTTATCAAATTTCTTAGGATCAATTTTTTCAATAAATTTGCGTGCATTAGCCGAGCCGTCGCTTCCGTATAGGTTGTATACATCAAGTACTTCTTTGTCATCGAGGTCTCTTAACTCACTAAGCCTTTCATATGCAGCAATACGTTGATAATCTGATCCTTGTGAGGTTCTCTTTTTAAGATCTTTTGTATCTGTGTTTGTTCTTAATCTTTGTTTCTCAGCTTCCACATCTTTAGTCATTTGGGTTTGAGCTGCGCCCCTAACTCCAAAGCTCTCACCAACAGCGGCTTGTCTCCTGGCCATACCTTCTTTCCCTGAATATATCTTGCCAAGACTATTCTCAAATCTTGTTCCCATAAACCCTTCATTCACAAATTGTTTCCAGCGATCCTTTCCTGCATCGCTAGTGGCTGTTACACCGGTAACTCGTGCCAATCCCCCACCTGCAAATCGTGCCATAGTTCTCTGCTTCCCCCATATTCCGGCGGCCATTACACCGGCACTTCCCGCAGTTGCTCCGCTCATGGCTATTTTTGCGCCACCGATAAGGAAAATGCCAACCAGTATAAAGTAGAAGAAAATTTGAAGAGATACACCGAATCCCAGTAAGGTAGTTTCCGAGTTAATGTTAGCTTGCGCTATGACGTTCGCTCCGTTTGACAAGAAGTAAGCCCCAAAGTACATAAAAAATAAATAAATGGGTAAGAATGTATTCCATTTTATAAAATAACTCCACCAGAGCCGATTGACTTTTTGGGTACTTGGTAGAATCATACATATCCAAGCGACTGGAGAGACAATTAACAAAAACCATAGAATAGGAATTCTTATAAGTGAGAATATTACAGCAACTCCAAGACTGAACACCATAATAGAGCCGAAAATAATATTCATGAATGCAAGCTGGGTTTCGCCCCACACTAATGTTTCAGATGGTGTTGAGCTAAAATAATTCCTCATGGCAAGGCCGGGACCTATTATGGGGATAGCAGCCAGATAAGACCTACTCATCCCTTCCGCGGTCTTGCCAGCTACCATTTCTCCTAATTTGGTAGCAGTTGCTATTCTGGCACCCAAGTCACCTATTGAATTTAGGAATATGTTACTGATAGATTGACTTGTGTTTATTATTACTGTTCCTATCGCAAAACTAAAATTAATAAGCAGTGCTGCAATCAGAAAGTTAGCTATGAGTCTCCTAAAGTTAAAACCGGATAAACCAAATATGGTGCCAAAGGCCATTATCACGAGACCGATAATAAAGAACATATTAGCGAAACTTCTAATCATATCCCATGCATCTTGGAGAACTGTCGTATCGCTGCTCACTACTGATAGCCAAAGGGTTTGATTTAAGGCGGACCCTAGACCGCTTGCCAGTCTAAATACTAGTGACTGAATATATCCTAGAGTGCAAGCTATGGGATCCAACATAAAGCTCGTTCCACAGCTTGGACTTGATTCAGTTGATATGACGGTTTGGGCCCAAACATTGTGCAACGGAATCAGCACAAAAATCGCCAATAAAATTATGGGTAGAAATTTCAGAAGAGTTTTTTTGTGATGAGAAATATTTTTCAGCATTTTCAGTTAAGACATAGGCGCCGGGTTATTTATTGTTCGGGTATCAGCATTTTAGTTGTTTTAGGGAATATTTATTATTCCCTGCATGCATATACTACGGGCAGAGTTGCATATTGTATTGCCGGTACTGTCTCTTAATTCATACATATGCTGTCCTGATCCTGGATTTAAATGGACATAGGTACGATCAGGTACTGAACAAGATGATGATCCATTGGGTAAAGCAATTTGATTGTCTCTCATAACTGTTGGCCAGTAAGTTACGGGCGGAAAACTGCAAGTATCAGGATAGATTGAAGTTGTCCCTATGCGTGAATTTTGGTCTATGATTGTACAACCTCCTGAAGGACACAGAGATGGATTTGTCGCGGTGTCTCCAGGGAAGATATAATATGCGCCGAAACAAGTCACTCCATTTCTTGGCCACGGTTGCACTAATCCGCCATCCGTACATATCGTTGAAAAGCCGATAGGAGGAGGTACGGGTCCTAGTATAGGTGTCGGAGTCGTTACTGGCGTTGGTGTCGTGACTGGCTGTTGGCCTTGTATATTTAATGTGAATATTCCCCGTGTCGGATCGATTGAGGTGTTTGTAGCGTCAAGTATATTATTGAAGTTTACGTACCAGTAATGAGTTCCATCTGATGTTTGGAAAGAGATTTGGTTGCCATTAAGGGTTATAGTGAATTGGTTCCATACAGTTGTTGCTTCAGCAGAAGCAGTTGTGGCATAAAGAATTCCACCTCCCCCGTCCGGAGTCATAACAAATCTTCCATTAGAGGTCTGGATAGCTACGATATCGCCGGTTGCCAATGATCCGCCGTTAAAATCATACAGAGTGTATATACCAAAAGGAGGAGCAGGAATGCTACTGGATTGATTATTGACAAACAGTGTATCTCCTCCTCCGCCGGTGGCCAGTACATATCCGAGACCGATATAGAGGCTTACGGTGGAGGTGGTTGCGCCCGGAGGTATCGGACTAACCGGAGGCAGTATGACGCTACCGGGACCGGATTCATCATCGTCATAAATGTCTGCGCAATCGGGATCGTTCATATCTATTAGGCCATCGCCATCATTGTCAAAACCATCCGTACATTGCACCGGGGATAATTCAATTTGGCAGACAAAGTTACACCCATCACCATTGGTGGCGTTGCCATCATCGCATTGTTCACCCGTCTCTTGGGTACCGTTACCGCAAACAGGTAATCCGGGCGGTTCTGGTACCTCCGGGCCAATAGTTATCAGGGGGCCACCTTCAACAAGGGGGTTGCCATCGAGTACAGCCGAGGATCTTCGTTCTTTGTCACCGCTTAAATCTAAGAGCCTACTGAGCATCCTGAAGGTTAAATCACCAATGAGCTCGCTTATCTCATCTGTGTTAGTAATCCAAGCTAGTTCTTGTTGAACTAAGGCACTCGCTGATTGTTGGATATAACTTCCCGGCGTAAGAATATCTTTATATACAATACATCCTCTGCGGTTGCTAAGTAGACAACTGTCCGTTGCATTTTTACCTCTGCGCGAATCAAAACCAAGACCTGCTACTACTGAAGACATGTCGCTATCTTCTTCAGCGGCTCGTTGAATGCTAACTTCCGATAAGGACATCAATAGGTTGCTATAAAAATTGTTTTGAGGTTGGGACATTTTTAAAATCGCACCCCACCCCCCATTACCGGCAAAATCAGTATTATAACTTGCCAAGCTCCAATTTCTAGGCATAGTGCATTTTGCACGCAGTCTGTAAGAATCTAGATTGTTAACTCGGGGATTGGTTTTTTCACCATCCGGTTGATTATTAGCTTTAAAAATAGTTCTAATATCGCCTGAAAAATAGGGACACAATTCTGCTGAACCGATTATAGCTCTGGCTATATCCTCCCCCCTTCTTTGGGCGGTAAGTTTAAAATTACGCCAATTTCTGACAAAAGATGGTCCGCCATCTCTACCGCTTGTTCTAACGCCGGCGATAGTCTGTCTGGATATCGTATCCAACAATGCCATTGCACCGCATCTGGCGACAACATCTCCAATATGTTCTTTGTTATTGTTTCGGGTATCACCTACGGGAACGTCACTTGGAAAGAAAATACTAAACACTTTCCAGCCTAAAAAATCCTGCACCTTATCTGGAAGGACGGTATATAGACGCTTTAGGCCATTGAAAATCTGGTCGGTAAGCCAACCAGCAGCTAAACCACCCATAGTGCAACTAAGCCCTTGAGTAATTATTAATCCTACCCCTTGTGCTTCCTGTGCGTGTACTTGTATTGGAGGAGCATAAGATGCCAGTAGAGCTAATAAGATGATGAGGGCTATGGGGACTTTTAATTTATGTATAATCATTCGGTTAAACCGTCAATTAAATTTTCTTGAGTAAGCTTATCAGAAAAAGACTGGACTAGGCTGGAGATATTATCATACGCCTCACCCCATAAGTTGTAAGCAACAGCAGCACTCATGGGATCATCCGCCCGATGAGCAATGGATTTATTTGTCTTTGAAAGTTGATCTAAGTTTGCGAGGATAGAGATATGATACTCTCTCCAGCTAGCGGGAACCGGCATTAAGAGAACTTGATTGTATATCTTTTCAAAGTCATTCGACATGTTAAGAAAATAGCTATCGGGGGCTGTATTATTGTCTTCCGTGGTAATAAAAAGATTCTGCGGATTAGACATTAGATTCGTTACCTGCTCATTAACCATTTTAATAAGGAGTTGGAACACATCTCTGATACTTTTTGCATAAGCAATCTGATTTTCTCTTGTAGACTCAATAATTATTAATTTTGAAAAATCAATTTTAGGTGCAAAATCAGCTAGCGTACTGTCAATTATGTAAGTGGAAAGATCGTTGAGAGATTGTTCGTAGTTTGCATTTCCGGGTTTTAGGGAACCCTCGACTAAACCGGCTATTGCAAGGTCGGCGACTCTTTGGCTCACATTGAGATTTAGCAGAATGTCATCTGGTGCCGGTACCATCGGATTATGGCCGGAAGCAACCTCCTCACCATCAAGAAATCCATCACCATCAGTATCGGGATTCGTGAAGTCTGTTTCCCAATATGATTCGTCAGTATTCGTTAAACCATCTCTGTCTTCGTCGGGTACGGGAGCCGTGAGCGAGGCGTATTGTTTATCTAAAATACCGGACTTAGCTATCTTAAAAATATCAAAAAATGAGATAACCGAAACAACGGCTATTACAGCCAGAACAATGAAAAACACTTTGATTTGTTTTGTCATCTTTGATTTTTCTTACCCCTAGACCAAAAAGTGCTATTGAAAGCAATAAAATCGGCCAATCACCTATATTTAATTATAGTACATAAAAAGTCAGTAAAATACGGTTGACTGTGTATATCTAAGCTGATATTACAAAGGGCATCTTTGCAACTGCAAAGATGCCCTTTGTAATAGTGTTAAGGCAAAGTAAAACCGGTAGGAAAGGCGCGTGCGGGAGCATTTTCTTTGCTTGTTCCAAGTAAACGGATGACTTTATAAATATCGTTTCCTTGAGGATCTTTTTCTCCGGAGGCTTTACACTCAAAACTAAAGTGATCGACGCATTCAGCTAAAAAACCAACTCTCCCATACCACGAAGGGTCGGGAATCGCGCAGTCTCTATCAATTAGAGTTGGTGGTATCCAAATTTTTATTGCACCCAGGGCATCGTTTAGGTCTTGTAATGGAAAAGGACTAAATCCAAGACCAAGCGACCATGGTCCGGCTCTGTTTTCGGCGTGGTTTCTGTATATTTTAGAAATCCATGGGAAAGCAATAACCCATCCTCCTGGAGGGACATTATCGTTTGAGAAAATAAAAGAGCTAGGGGGTTCCGGATATGTAGGCACGGGCGGGCCTACTACTATCGCTCTGCCTGCAAGTGGCACGTCTACGGGAAAATAACCTGGCACGGGGAACCAAACGGGACCAATCTGTACGCCTATCCAGGTTATTGATCTCATATGAAACACGCATGCGCGCTCGCTTTTCAAGATTGGTCCGCCGAATGGGAATGAATGGGGAATGTATGTGAGTAATTTAGCAATTTTTTGGATGGTTTTGATGTAGTCTGCGACTTTCTTTATGGTACATAGTAATTTTGTATACCAGAAGCCCGTGCATGAGATTGAGTCAACCTCACCTATACTAGTGCCTGCATCAGGATCAAAGGATACTAGGCCATGGACAGGCCGAGGCACAATTGAGATAAGCAGTGAGAATAAGATAATTGTGACGGTAATCTTTTCTGCCATTAAAATAAGCTTAACATTTTTTTGATACCGGATATTATTCTGCCGATTATATCTTGAATAAAGCTATTATCCGATTCTTCAGCCGGATAATCGGATATTTCGGTTGCGATTGGCGAGGTTGTTGCTTCTAGGAGGTCTGATCTAACCGATCGGTAATCTATATTTTGATTGTAAGGAACTGATATAACTTCCGGGATAGCAGGTCTATCGGGTGTAGGAACCGGTGTCGGTTTTAAGAAGACGGAGGCAGTAGAAGGGAGAATGCAGCTGCCATTTTTTGCAGATGCCTTGGAGCCATATTTATCTTTGCATATTTTATCTGCCTGAATGCATTGGTCATTCTGTAAAAAATATCCTGCATCGCATAAACACAAATCAGCCCCAGCATCGTAAGAAGAGTTACTGCCGTAATATAAAGGACAAAATGCAGCTTTTAGCATCGGTAGGACAATTTTACCGGATAGCTCAAAATTCGGCCGGCCACGATTGATAAGACATTGTTTATAATTTTTATTGTCTATATTGTAGGCCGAAATATCTGAACGACATTGGGCCAGCTCATTTTTGGCGAGTTCCGAATTTGATAATCCTGAGGCAGAAAAGTGTTTAAGTAGATTCTGATAAGATTGTTCATCGACGCAGGCCATCTCTGATGGCGGATAGCATCCGCTCTCCGCCATAAAATCAGATTGTTGCGTAGCGATATCCTCCAAAGTTTTTTGACATTGAGGAACAGCGTAGATAGTGGACAAGGATGTGTCTATCGTACCATCATTGCAAACGATAGAGGCGTTACTATTAATCGTAGAACAACTAACTCCGCCGTGACCAGAGCAGATATTTGCTATTAACTTATTTGTACCATCCTCAATCATTTTAGGATCGGGGGTAAACTGAGGAGTAGGAACGGCTATGGCAATTGCATTTGTAATTTTTTGTAATACAAAAACATAATTAACAGTTATGAAAAGAGCCATAAAAATTATTAGGACCTTCCGAGCCATCTTTTAATTATAAGATATTAGAATAATTAACTAAATAGAGTTCGGGCAAGTGCTTTCCACTCTTCTAGGCTTAAGTTTTCGGCACGGGCGGTGGGTGAAAGACCGATCTCCTGAAGCATCTCCCCTACTCTATCTTTGTCTATTTTAATTTTTTTAGCTAGCAAACTCGCAAGCTGTTTTCTTTTTTCCGAAAATCCTATATGGATTAGGTTGAATAACTGTATTATGTATTTTGTATCATGTATTATGAATTTCGGAGTCAATCTAATTATAGCAGAATCTACTTTGGGGACAGGACGAAAATTGTTTTTTGAGATATAACCGACAATCTCCGGATCTGAATAATATTGAACAGATAGGGCAAGGAGATTCATGTGGGGCGGTTTGGCCATAATTCTTTTTGCAACCTCTTTCTGTATTAGCAGAACGATTAACTCAGGTCGGGGCCATTTCTCAAAAATAATTCTTAATAAATTGGAGGTGATATTATATGGGATATTGGCAATAATTTTGTAACCGTCAGTTAGTAAGGGACAATTAGCAGGGTTAAATTTTAGAATATCTTCCTCAATTATTTCCACCTTCTCCCATTGTGCATTATTCATTATTGTTTGCTCTCTGAGATATTCTGTAAGGCGAGCATCTTTTTCAATTGCAACTACACCCCTAGCTTTTTTAGCAAGCTCCTTAGTCAAATTTCCAGTTCCAGGGCCAATTTCCAATACCAGGTCACTCTTTGAGATATCTCCCGCATTAATTATTTTATCCACGATGTGGGGATTGATAAGAAAATTCTGACCTAGGGACTTTCTGGGAAGAATTTTCAATTTCCAATTTTCAATTTTCATTGAATGTTTCATCTAATAAATTTTCAATTATTTTTTAGAGAACTCGTAATTTTCTGAAATATTAAAGTAAGCTCTTGAGCTTCTTTCCATAGGATTTCTAGATGTTCTTTTTTATTTGGGATAACACCAAGAAGCATTCTAATCCAGTGTTTTGTTTCTTGAGCTTCTTTTTTACAAATAAATATTTTGTTGCTAAAGTCTTTTCTCGAGCTTGCACCATTTGCCTCCATATAATTAGCACCTATACTTGTAGCAGATCGAACTAGCTGGCTGATTAGAGGCCTAGAAATAGCATCTTGTTGCGTGCTTTTACAGAGGGTAATTATACTCTCTCCAAACCTAGCCGTTCTCTCTTCTAGGTCATATTTGTTTGATAGTTGATTCATTAAGAATTGATTGTAAATTGAAAATTAAAAATTGTAAATTAGTATCTTATTATCTCTTCCCTATCCTCAAAACTATCTATCAGTTGATAATCAACCAGATTAGCGGGTATTTCGCCGATAAATCTTGATGGAAGATTCATTGAATGGGAGCCATATATATTTCGGAATCTGGTATAGGTAATAATGAGGTGCTCTTTTGCTCTGGTAACTGCGACATAACAAAGCCGGCGCTCCTCTTCAAGCTCAGTCGGATTAATTACTGCCCGGCTATGAGGGAATAGGCCCTCTTCCATTCCGACAATAAACACCACCGGAAACTCAAGGCCCTTTGAGGCATGGGTTGTCATTAACGTCATAACCTGTTTACCTGCGGGATCATTTTTTAGAGATTTAATCCGGCCTGCCGTGTGGTTGCTGGTAAGCGACTTTACGCGGTCAGTGTCCTGAAGTAGCGCCAGCTCCTCAAGGAATCTCTCCGTCCCCTCCTTGGCCGGCAGGTCTTCATATTTTGAAGCAACGGTCATGAGCTCCCTAAGGTTTTCCATTCTGTCATCAAAATTTTCGTAGTCGCTTTGTTTGGTCAAACTGAATTCTTTCAAATAATCCTCGTATTTTATTCTTTTGATTATGTATTTTATTAATGCACCGAGATTTTTTGTTTCGGCTGTTTTGGAGATGTCGGCCAAGGTCTTGTGAAATTCAGCAATAGCCAATCGTTGCTTGGGTGGAAGTGTTTCTTTTTTCATGTAAACGGCAAGACTGGCAATTATGTCAGGTCTTAGATTATTGGTCTTCTCTTCTCTTACTTTTGTTAGCGTGGATTTTCCTATTCCCCGTGAAGGTACATTATATATCCTTTCAAGAGCAAGGTTGTCCGACGGATTAATAATTATTTTCAGGTAAGCAATTATATCTTTTATCTCTTTTCTATCGTAGAATTTCAGACCGCCGACTATTTGATATGGATACCCGCTCATTATGAGAGCTTCCTCAATGGATCGTGATTGAGCATGGGTTCTGTAAAGTATTGCAAAATCCTTGGCGGTTAGCCCGTTGCGGAGGAATTCTTCTATTTTTGATATAACGAAGCTGGCCTCATGGCGTTCATTCATTGTTTCAGAAATTATTATTTTTCCCCCATGGTTATTATCGGTCCACAAGGATTTTTGTATCTGGTTCTTATTTTGGGAAATTATTCCCTGAGCAGCAGTTATTATATTTTTAGTTGAACGGTAGTTTTGTTCAAGTAAAATTATCTTAGCTTCAGGATAGTCTTTCTGAAAATTTAAGATATTTCTTATATCCGCCCGGCGAAATTGATAAATAGATTGAGCATCATCCCCTATTGCAAAAAGATTTCGGTATTTTTTTGCGAGAAGATTAATAAAAATATACTGATCGTAACTGGTGTCTTGATATTCATCTACCAGTATATATTTCCATGCTTCCTGATATTTCTCCAGAGTATCCTCGCTTTGTTTGAATATTTGAACCGGCAAAACAATGAGATCGTCAAAATCAACTGCATTCAGTTCCTTTAGTTCTTTTTGGTATGCACGATAAACTCTGGCTATCGTTTCCAAATAATAATCTTTTGGTTCATAGCTTTCAGGTAAAATCAGCTGGGTCTTTACTTCTGATATTTTTGACAATACTATCCTAGGGTTGAAACTTTTTACATCAATTTCAAGCTCACCCATAACTCTTTTAACGAGATTAAGCTGATCGTCAGTGTCAAAAACGGTAAAATTACGCCGATAACCAAGTTGAGGTATTTCATTTCGCAATATCCGGAGTCCGATGGAGTGAAAAGTTCCGATAAGCGGGAGTGTACTATGTATCATGTATTTTGTATTATGGTTTTCAGAACCCTTATTACTTAATACAGGTTCCGTAATACTAGAGATGCGGTCTCTCATCTCTCCGGCAGCCTTATTTGTGAAAGTTACGGCTAATATATTGGCCGGTTCTATATTTTGGGACATTAGATAAGCGACGCGGTGGGTCAGGCATCGGGTCTTACCTGAACCGGGACCTGAAATAACCAAAACAGGACCGTCAATAATCTTGACGGCCTCGATTTGCTTGTTATTTAGATTTTCAAATATTTTATCCATGACTTGCGTGCATGACGGGCCTGATAAGAATCATTAGGCCAACGTCATGCCCTTCGGGTTTGGCCAATTTCTTCGTTAAAATCTCCGCCTCTCTTTCGCCATATTTCAATATGGCTCGTTTCGATGCTCGACTTTACCTCGAACTTGGCACAAACGCACAAGTCCTGAGTAGAGCTGTATCTATGTACTTAGGACCTCGCTAGGGCCTCCCCTATTTTATATATATCTCCCGCACCCATTGTTATAATAATATCATTTTTCGAAATATGAGGGTTAAGCTTAAGATATTTTTCGATTTTTTCAAAATTTTCAAAAAATAATACATTATTTTTTTTCTTTTTTAATTTTTTAAAAAGTATTTTTGAAGATATGCCTTTGCTCGGCTTTTCTCTGGCGGCATAAATAGGGGCGAGAATAATTTTATCGGCATCGTTAAAACTGTCGGCAAAGTCATTTAGAAGAGCTTTTGTGCGACTGAAAAGATGGGGCTGAAACACAACCGTAATTTTATGTCTCGGGAATCTTTCACGGAATGCCGAAAGTGATGCTTTTATCTCCGTGGGATGATGGGCATAGTCATCATAGATATGAGTACCGGTTTTAGTCTTACCTTTATATTCAAATCTTCTCCATGTTCCACTAAAACCTTTCAGATACTTTTTTGCTCTTGATCTTTCAACCTTCAAAATTTCTGCAATGGCTAAAGCAATTTTCGCATTTTCTCTGTTATGCTGACCGGGCACTTTCAGGGTGATATTTTCCGGTTGCAGGCTATAGTCAATAATATGACAGTTAAGACCCTTGGTTAATCTTCTTATTTCTTTATTACTCAAATTGCATATCAAATAGCCGGTAGAAGGAATTTTTCGGGCTATCTTTTTGAATGCTTTATAAATATTCCCGACGGTTTTGTAGTAATCAAGATGATCATTATCTATGTTGGTTATAGCCAGAATACGTGGATAAAGATTAAGAAATGATTCTCTGTACTCACACGCCTCTACAATAAACAAATTACTTTTTCCGGCGATAAAATTGCTCGCCCCCACACTAAACAAATGACTGCCTTTCGTCGTTCTAACTTTGTTCGTTGTGGTGTGGGGGTCAAGTAAACTGCCAACAATAACAGTAGGTTCTAGGCCGGCGTCAATGCATATTTTTGCTATCATAGCCGTAGTAGTGGTTTTTCCGTGAGTTCCGGATATTGCTACGGTGTAATGGTCTTTAGATAAAGCTCCAAGCGCTTGCGGATATGATAAAATCGGGATTTTCAATCTACGTGCTTTTTTTAGTTCGGGGTTATCCTTGGTGATGGCGATTGTATAAATGACTAATTCAACATCCGAATCAAAATTTTTTTCAGAATGTCCGATATGAATAATAACTCTGAGCTTCTTTAATTGGTCAGTTATTTTATTCTCAGATGCATCGGAACCGCTGACCTCCTTTCCCTCAAGAGCCATCATCTTTGCAATTGCCGATATTCCAATACCGCCTATGCCTATAAAATGAATTTTTTTTATTTTGTTCAGATTAATTTTGCTCATATAGTGTTTAGT
>Ga0209541_10001993_pt1 | contig 39467 bp, 38 predicted proteins | sample RifCSPlowO2_01_FD_184027 | JGI IMG/M metagenome (GOLD analysis project Ga0209541, IMG submission 184027) | Groundwater microbial communities from Rifle, Colorado - Rifle CSP2_plank lowO2_0.1 (SPAdes) (version 2) | ecosystem: Environmental > Aquatic > Deep subsurface > Groundwater | place...
ATAGATGTTATAAGGAGCCAGGTTAAAGATTTCGCAAGAACAAAGGCGATTGGAGATGTCCCTTTCAAGATAATTTATCTGGATGAATCTGATTCTTTAACAAAGGAGGCTCAACAAGCATTAAGAAGGACCATGGAGAACTTTTCTAATAGTTGCAGATTTATATTAAGCTGCAATTATTCCTCAAAAATAATAGATCCATTGCAAAGCCGATGCAGTATTTTTAGATTTAAACCATTAGATAAAGAGGATATAAGGCACATTATTGAGACCATATGTAAAGAAGAAGGATTAAAAATTAGTAAAGATGCAATCGATAGCTTATATGACCTTAGCGAAGGAGATTGTAGGAAGTTAGAGAATATTTTACAAAGTTGTGCAGCTGTAAGCAATAATATCGATAATAAGGCAATTTACGATATTGTAAGTCAAGCAAGACCTAATGAGATTAAAGAAATCTTGACGATAGCCTTAGATAAGGACTTTATCAAAGCAAGAAATAAATTATTAGACGCTATGCTTAGGTATGGATTAAGCGGATTAGACATTGTAAAACAGATTCAAAAAGAGATTTGGAATTTAGATATTGATCAAACCAAAAAAGTTGAGCTAGTTGATAAGTGCGGAGAAATAGAATTTAGAATGGTTGAAGGCAGTGATGAGTTTATTCAACTTGAGGCTTTATTAGCTAATTTTTCAAAATGAACCTTTTAATTGATAAGTACAGGCCCAATAGCTTAAAAGAGATAATAGGGCATGACGGTAAGCTAAAAGATCTAGTCAGTTATATTAAAAGTAAAAAATCTGTTATAATCTACGGCAAATCTGGCAATGGTAAAACTGCTAGCATATATGCCTTAGCTAAAGATCTAAATTATGAGGTTTGCGAGTTTAATTCTAGCGAAGTTAGAAATAAGGATAATGTGGAGAGGATTATAGGAAGCAGTTTAAAGCAGAGAAGCTTATTTTCCAAAAGCAAGATAATTCTGATTGATGAGGTTGATAATTTCTCTGGGGCCAAAGATAGAGGAGGGATACAAGCGCTTGCTAAATTAATAACGAACAGTGCTTTCCCTATAGTTATGACATCTAATGACCCTTATGATAAAAAACTAAGCGAGCTAAGAAAAAAATGCCAGCTGATTAACTTTGAAGAATTAAAAGAGGATGATATTATAAGGTATTTAGAGAATCTTTGTAAGAAAGAGAAGATTAAATTTGAAAATGGTGTTCTAAATGAATTGGCCAGAATTAATAAAAACGATTTAAGGGGATGCATTAATGATCTGCAGATTTTAATCAGTAAAAATAATCTAAAACTTGAAGATATAGAGCTTCTAGGAAAAAGAGAAAAAGAGGAGAATATACTTGATTCCCTAAAGGTTTTATTTAAAAGTAAAAATCCTGAAGAAGTTTTGAATGTTTTTGAAAATGTTAATATAGATTTAGATGAATGCTTTTTGTGGATTGAAGAAAACCTCCCTTCAGAATATAAAGATGGTAAGTTAAGCAAGGCTTTAGATTATTTGTCTAAAGCTAAAGTCTTTGAAGGCAGAATAAGGAGATGGCAATACTGGAGATTTTTAATTTATGTTAAGGCATTAATGACTTTAGGAATTAATTCTTTAAAAAATGAGGATGCGGCTGTTGATTATAAAAGGAGTATGAGGGCATTGAAGATTTGGCAGGCTAATATCAGAAATGCAAAGAAGAAAAGTTTGGCTGGAAAGATTGCTGATAAAACACACACTTCAGTTAAACAAGTTTTAAAGAATTTTGAGTATTACAAAGGGTTTATAGATAATGAGCTTAGTGGAGAGTTGGAATTGAATGACGAGGAGGTTGATTGGTTAAAGAACTTCTAACTTTCCAAATCTTCCTGCAGTTAATTGCTTCTCTCCTTGGAATTCAGAAACGTAACCATTGGTTATTTTAACCTTAATTCCTGGTTTAACCTTATCTATTTCGTCATTCCATAAGGTTAGCTTCATCTCTCCAGAATCATCTTTAACTAGAGCATTAGCTACTCTTCCTACATTACCAAATTTGTTAAATTCCCTTGGTGGATCGATAGAAACTACTTCCACTTCAATTTCTATTTTTCCCTGACGAGGTTTTAATTCTGAGATATTCATAATCTTCTTGTTCAGAAATGGGGCGTTTATAAAAGTTTTTATTTAAAACTTCATTGCCCTTAATCTCTCTGTTCTTTTAGTATAAGGTGGGTGTGTAGAAAATAGAGTAATAAAGAAGCTTCTTGTATCAAAAGGGTTTACTATAAACAAGGATGATGTAGCTGGGTTCCCAAATCTAATCGGATGTGCTTTATTGTGGCTATGAAGCTTTTCTAAAGCTGTTGCTAAAGGTTTCCCATCTCTAATTAAGCTTGCCCCAGAAGCATCTGCCTGATACTCCCTAGTCCTAGATATAGCTAACTGAATTATAACTGCTGCTAAAGGAGCTAAAATAGATAAAGCGATAAGAACTAAAATATTACCTGAATTTCTATCTCTATTACCGCCAAATATAGCTCCAAATCTTACAATCATGGCTATGTAAGAGATTATTCCACCAATTGTTGCTGCTATTGTAGTTATCAATATATCTCTATTTTTTATGTGACTAATTTCATGAGCCAATACGCCTTCTAATTCTTTATAATCTAATAATTTTAAGATTCCTTCAGTACAAGCAACTACGCCATTTTTTGGATTATTCCCTGTTGCAAATGCATTCAGATTTTCAGTTGGTATAGTATAGACTTTTGGCTTAGGTATATTCGCTTTTCTTGCCAGGTCTTCAACAAGCTTATGTAGTTTTGGGTAATCTGATTTTTTTGCTTCTTTTGCCCTATACATTACTAAAACTATTTTATGAGAGAAAAAGTAGGTAACTATGTTCATTGCTGCTACAAAGATTATGGCAATTGTTAATCCAGTTGGGCCAAAAAAGCTTCCAACAAATAATAAAACAGCTGTTAATATACCCAATAAGAATACTGTTTTGATTTGATTTATTACTGCCATTTCAGAATGTTATAACTTTAGAAATCCTTATATATTTAAAAGCTTTTTGTTTAATTTAGTAAGAGAGGTGTAAATGACTCAGGATATCATTGTTGGCAGAAATGAGGCTGATAAAGAAAGATTCGGTGATAAAGGATTAATTCTTTTAGGCAAGCAGTACATAAAGATGGGCAGAAGCCTTTCTTTGGCTAATAATATCTATATGGATGTCAATAGATCCCATATTGTTTTTATAGTTGGAAAAAGAGGCAGTGGAAAAAGTTATTCAATGGGTGTAATAGCAGAAGGTGTTGCTGATTTACCTCCTGAGATTAAGAATAATGTTGCTGTTTTAATTTTAGACACTATGGGAATTTATTGGACTATGAAAATTGAGAATAGAAAAGATGACGACTTGCTTAAGGAATGGGGATTGGAAGGTAAGGGATTAGATATTAAGGTTTATACTCCAAAAGGCTACTATGACCAATACATCGCTGATGGCATTCCAACTGATTTTCCTTTTGCAATAAAACCAAATGAGCTAGATGGTTTAGATTGGTGTAAAACATTTGGGCTAGATCAATTTAGCGAAGTTGGAGTTTTATTGCATAGAATCATCAAGAGATTAAAAGGTGAGGATTACAGTATTGATGGGCTAATAGATGCCCTTGGAAGAGATGTTGAGGCTGAGCAAGACGCTAAAAATAGGGCTACTAGCCTATTATTAACAGCTAATGATTGGGGGCTATTTGATGAGAATGGAACCAACATCAAAGATATAGTCAAGGGAGGACAAGTTTCTGTTTTAGATGTAAGTTGTTATGCTACAACTGCTGGAGGATGGGGGATTAAAGGGATAGCTATAGGACTGATTGCTAAAAAATTGTTTACAGAAAGAATGGTGACAAGGAAGCAAGAAGAGTTGGATGCAGTAGAAAAGGGTTACAGCTATTTAGGAGAAGTTGGAGAAGAAGAGGCTGAAAGCAAATTGCCCATGGTATGGCTTGTTATTGACGAGGCGCATGAGTTTTTACCAGACAAAGGAGAGAATGCTGCTACTGAGGCTTTAGTTACCATACTCAGAGAGGGAAGGCAACCAGGAATAAGTTTGATACTTGCTTCCCAGCAACCTGGAAAGATTCATGATGATGTTTTAACCCAAAGTGATTTGGTTGTAGCCCATAAGATTACTGCTAAGAGGGATGTTGATGCTTTAAATGCAATAATGCAGAGCTATATGGTCAAGGGTTTGACAGATGCTGTAAATGCCCTGCCTAGTGAAAAAGGCGCTGCTGTTCTTTTAGATGATAATTCAGAAAGATTATACCCTATGAGGATTAGGCCTAGAAGAAGTTGGCATGGTGGAGAAACACCTTCCGCAATAAAATCTTCTAGAATGGGATTAAAACTAAATATTTAAGCTAGCTTTTGAAAATCTATGCAGTATTTATACTTTCCAGGAGCAATTTGGTTTAATTTAGTTATTTTCTTTACCTTTAATGATTTAATCTGTTTTTTTGGTACTCTTCTTGAAAAGAGATAGTAATGCAAATATCCTTTTTGTTTTAGATATTTTAGTGATAAAGAGAGATATCTAGAAGAGGTTTTTGGCAGAGGCATTATAATCCTATTAAATTTTATTTTTAGTCTTGGCATTATATCTTTAACATTACCTCTCATCAATTCTATATTACTTAATTTGTTTAACCTTACATTGTCCAAGGCATATTTGTGGGCTTCTTTATTTAGCTCAATACCATAAACTTTCTTAGGTTTAGCATTTCTTGCTATTACGATGCCGTAAGGCATTACACCAGAGAACATAACCAAAATAGTTTCGTTCTTTTTCACTAATTTAGCTATCCTAAGCCTTTCAGAAGCTGTCCTTGGAGAGAAATAGCAGGTGTCAATGTTTAATTTGATTAGAGTATTGTTTTCTCTATGAACGGTTTCTTTTGTTTTTTTCCCAGCAAGGTGCTTTGTTTTTCTTAACCTGTATAAGCCATGATGTACTCCTTTTCTTGCAACTATAGTTTTGAGGTTTTTATGGTTTTTTAGCAGCTCTTTGGCCAGCTTTTCTTTACCTTTTACCTTTTCATTTAAGATAGCTATAGAGCCTATCAAGTCATAGGATTTCATTTTATTTAATCCGAAAGGTTTATATTTAAATATTTCTTAAACTCCAATACAAAGAGGTATGGTTATGGATAAAAAGAGATTGCTACTTGTATTTTGGTTATTCTCTCTAATTTTAGCCTTTATTCCAAATGTCATAGCTCAAGAATCTCTGGACAATATTCTACAGGATGGAGTTCTGCCTATTTATGAGGCAAATCAGAAGGGAATTGATTTTATAATAGCTTTAGTCCTGCTTTTGGGACTGGTAAAATTTGCTCTGGTAAGAAGCAAATGGGATGAAGATCAAAAAGGATTTAAGTTAGTCTGGATAGCAGTATCTGTTTCTTTAGCTGTAGGATTCTCATGGGCAGAACAAAAAGCTAATTTTACTATTGCAAGCCTATTCTCCCAGTTTGTTATGATTGTTGCCCTTGTATTTCTAATCTTTCTTGTATACAATCTGGTGAAAGGTGGTGAAAATAAACATAGATTACTGATAGTCTCTGGTCTTTATCTGGTTCTTTATAATATTGCCTCTATGGCAGCTCCAACTCTTTTTAATGCTATAGGCGGTACTTTGTCGACCATACTTGGAATTCTAAACGTTATTTTTTTAATAACTTTTATAGTTGGAATCTTGGGATTTATTAGTGGTTTAAGTGTACCTCAAATTAAAAGTGCAGAAGGCACTACTGGCGCTGAGATTCCTGGAGTTGCAAAGACCTTCTGGGGGGCTACCTTTGGTAGAAAAGCAAAAGCTAGTGAAAAAGCGTTTAAAGAAAATCAAGAAATACTAGGTGCTTTGTACGGTTCTATTAGTGGCGATATAAGAGATGGTGAAGATGCAAAAAAAAGATTGGCCGACTTAAGTAACCAAGTATTAGTAAAGAAGGAGATAACAAACAATGTCAAAAACCTAATTTCAAATCATATCTCAGAATTAGAAATATACTTTAATGAGGGTTATAATAGCAAAGTCAAAAATGATGAAGCTTTATTAGCCTCTTTGGCAAGCAATATTAATGAGGAGGTTAAAAGATGGAGCGGGAGGGATATAAATAAAACGATTGAAGGTATAATAAGGCAGGTTATACCCAACGAATCAAAAAACGCTACTAAATTAGCCGGAAGATTTGTTAACGCCTATAAATCCAGTATTCTTAGTGTCCTTAATGGAGCATTGCTAATTCTAAATAACAATGAGCTTGTGTTTAAAAGAATAAAGACCCTAGTTAATCTACTTTTAGGAAAGCTAGCAGAGGCGAAAGTAGCTATAAACAAGAAAAGACAACAAGATTTTGCCTTGAGGATAAAGGACAGCATATCCACAATCAATTATATAAATGATGATTTTGTGGTCGTTGCTAGTAGCATCAATGAAATTAAAAAGAAAATGACAACTGAGATTGCAACAGAGCAAGCTTTAAGAGAAAAAGTGGAAGAATATCTTACGAGGTTAGGACATCAGGTTCAGACTTAAGCCCATTTGCTTAATCCAGCCTGTTCTTTCTTCTTATTTATTTTTAACAATAAAGACAGAGTTTTATTTACCCTTTCCTCAGAAAAATCATGCTCCTCTACTAAAATCTCTTTTATTCTCTTTTCATCTGGAGCTTCCCATTTCAGTTTATAGTTTTTCATAATTGGCATTGACTTGAATACGGCATAAATTTCCTTCCAATTAAAATCTGCTTTAACTTCTTCAAATAGATTATCAAAGTTTTTATATTGCTTAACTATTTTCAAAGCAGTTTTTGGTCCTACCTTAGATACTCCTTCATTGTAATCTGTTCCAACAAGGATAGATAAAACAAGCAATTGATCTAATGTTATTCCTAAATGATTTAAAGTATCGCTTAATTCTATTAATACAGGGCTTATTTTTACAGTAGATCCTGAAGGAAGTTTTTTCCTTTGCGAAACTGTCATGTTTGTTAACATTCGTGGACATCCATAGATTAAAGCATCAAAGTCTGATGTAGCAACTGCGTAAACATCATCTCTTTCACACATGAAAGCTGCTTGAGCTTCTGCTTCGCTCGGCGCTTGTATTACAGGAAGGCCCATTGCTTTTATTAGCTCCCTAGACTCCTCAAGAATTCCTTTATTTAGCCTTGTAGTTTGTTTTGAATATCTTAAAACGGCCTCTTCATCTTCCTCTTCCATTGCTTGCTTAAGTTTTTTTTCAGCTAATTGTTTCCTATATTCCCTTTCCTCCTGAGTTTTTATCTTCAATAATGGTGGTTTGCCATCAAAAACTACAGCTAATTTAATGCCTCTCTGCATCAAGTTAGAGAATCTTGAGAATATGCCCTGCAAATGGGAGGTTATTCTTCCTTTTGAGTCCATAAGAGGTGTTCCATCCTTCTGTCTTATTGATGAAAGGAATTGGAAAGCAGTATTAGAGAAGTCAATAGCTATTTTTTTTTCTTTTAGATTATCAAAACTAATTTCTTTTTTTGGTACAATCTCTGATAACTTTATTCCCATCCACAATAGGCTAAGGAGCGCCTATAAAAATTTTACCAAAAGGTTTATATTAGAGTTAAATCCCAAAAATGTGAAAGAGGTGTTTAAGATAATAAAGCATGCTTCTCTAGCCCATTTAGGAGGATATTATCATTATAGACTCCATAACCTTAAAGCTAGTAACCTGTGCATGGACTATCCCGAACTTGTTGCCTATTTAGACAAGATGTTCAAGGAATGTCCGCATGATTACTTTGAATCAGGACCTAGAAGCAGTTCTTTAAAATTTAAAATAGACAACTTAGACATTAAAAGACTTAAAAACCACGAAGTTTGCGAATTAACAAGTTTGGGCTTAAAAGAGAATAGCGATAGATATCTAACTTCCCACTCTAAGGTCCAAGTTTTTATGCTTGAAAATGATAATAAAACTATTGCTGTTGAAGTTCCTTTATGGTTGAAGCCAGATGAGTTAAAAGAGTTTAATAGCATATTCAATAGTGTTGAGCCTTTAACCGGACATATAGATGTTTTAAGGGTTGAAGATGGAAGCATATGGGTCTGGGATTATAAGCCTAATGCAGCTAAGGAAAAATATGCCGCTACCCAGGTTTATTTTTATATCTTAATGTTGAGTAAAAGAACTGGAATTCCTCTAGCAAATTTTAGAGGCGGGTATTTTGATGATAAAGATGTATTTATATTCAAACCTGTAGAAAACATTAAGATAAGTAAAGAATTAAAGAAATTGTTTGATTTTCTTTAGTCCATTAAACATTTTATTAAGCTATCTATACTGTCTCTAAAGTCCCAAGGAAAGTTGTATAATACTTTTTCTTCTTCTTTTACTTCTTCTATTTCTTCTTCCAAAACAAAAGGAGTATACATCTCAGATTCTTTTTCTTTAATATAGTCCTCTAAATTTACTAATTTTGTTAAGTTATTTTTTTTATCTTTTTTTAATGCTAACACATCTGTGTCAAAAGTTCTGTCATAATTTATCTTTATGCTATGGAATATCTCTATCTTTTCTCCACCCAAATCCTCATCAATAGAATAGGTTCCTGCCAACAGCTCTGTTCTTGGACCTATTTGTTGTTTTGGAGGACATTCTGAATTTGAATCTTCCACCTTTAGCACTAATTTAGATCTGTCCACTAACAAATCTAATTTTTCTTTTACATCCTGCTCATTCTGTGGCGGATTTCCGCCCAGCATCAAGATATAACTTTCTTCTTTGGCGAGATTAGCTAGATAATCTAATTCTGTAAAACCCAAGATCCCTAGCACCTTAGGATTTTCTTGTTTTATCCTTTCTCCCATAATAGTGTTATAAGCGACCACTTGTGTATCAGAATCATCTCTTTCACCGTTATCCCCCATTAGCCTTTTACTATCCTCCAACAGCACCAAAAAAGTCAGCTGATAGCTTTGTAATTCTTTTTTAAACAAGTCTAAGTTTTGTGCATATCTATTCTCGATAACCTGCCTATTATCCAGAAACCATCTTGAGGTATTTTTTATTTCCTTGCTTAAAGAGTCTGCAGAATTTAATAAAAAATCATTGAAATTTCCAAGGTCGTCCTCTAAATATTTTATCCTTAAAAGCTTTTTAGCACTATTGAATCTTTCTTCTTCTTCTTTATTTTCAAAGGCCAAACCACAATAGTCTTTGAAGACATAGAATAAGGTACTATAATCCTTTTGTACCAATCCTGCTAACTCGCTTAATTTTCTCCTATTCCCAGATGCATAAATTATTTTATGTTGTGCGTTAGCCATGTTATTTCCTATAATAAGCCAGTAATTTGTTTATACCTACTTTTGCTATAAGCTTCTTTTTAATATCTTCTCTTCTCTGAGGATCATCCAATTCTCCATCTAGATTCATTACTGTAACTCCTGCATCCACCCTCCAGGCATCATTTTGTTTTAAAATATCCCTTAAAATCTTTTTTTCGTCCTGGGGATTTAGTTGGGGTAATGATTGTTGCTTCTTTTCTTCGTAAGAGTCTACAGCCATAGGCGTATGCGGAGTTATTGTCTGGGTAGGATCGGCAATAATTAACTTTTTCCCCTCATCCAGCAATCTTTCTTCTCTATCTTTTTTAGCTTTATCAGAACATATTTTATTATATGATCTATCCAAGATATTCTCTTTTTCCAACTTCTTCCACTCATCTTCTCTTGATAGCCTTAATGAGACCATTTCATTTTGCTTTACACGATTGCTATATTTAATTAAGAACGCATTTAAAATATCTGTTAAGGTAGATACACACCCGTCCCTGATAGATTTATAGATGCTTTTCTTTTCTTCTATTATTGGGCCTTCCTTTGTTAGCTTTTCACTAGCTTCTTCAAGTCTTCTTATTCTATCTGGCATGGTAAATGACCTGTTAGTTTTTTCTTTTGCTATCCCATACCTTTTTTTCATAGAGTCTAGCCTCTGGTCTAATGTTTCTATTTGTGCTGTAGACTCCATGAAATTAAATGCCAACCTTAAACAGTTATCTAAGGGCTCTTCAGAATAAAAAAATATCACTTCGCATAAACTATACACACTCTGCTTTATATCATCATAAGATACTACTACTTCCTGCCTTGCCTCTGTATTAATCTTATTTATTAGGTCGTATAAATCAGATTGGGCTATTTTAGATCCTTCAGATAAAGAATCTTCTATCCTAGCTCTTAAAGTAGTAATGCGGTATAACATTCTCTCTTGTGGTAGTATAAGAATAAAAACTTATTCCCTGGAACGCTGCAGGTATAGTCTTTCTGCAGTAACCAATGCAGCACCTTTGACTGTAGAGTACTTGTGGTCTGTGTCATGTATAACCTTGCCTGGCCTGTAACCTTCTTCTACAAGTTTTCTTGTAAGATACTCAACACTATTCTTCGGCAAGAATGATCCACCACTGACAATAACAGTTTTTAACGATTCTTCTGCTACCTCTTCTTTTTCTCCCTCTTCTTTTAGGATTTTGATAAGACCTTTAACTGCATCATCAACAAATTCTCTTTGCGGTGCTTCAATCATAGTTAAATCTAATGTCTGACCTTGGATTCCCAATTTTAAAGCTCTATCACCTAATCTGTCCCTTAGATCTACTTTGACAAGATATCTCTTATTTTGTGGTAAGGCCATCAAATCCTTTTCATCCAAATCTTTTTCTGGGAATCTTATAGCCAAATACTTTTCACACATCATCCTTTCAATATCTCCACGGAAACCCAGCGATCTTGGACTATAGCCTCTCCTTGCTATCTCTTTTCTAATAAATTCAGAGGCATTTTCCCTTACTTTTCTTCCTGCGGAAAAAATTGTTGAGTAGTAAGGAACATCTATCTTACGTTCTAGATTATCTTGCTCTATAGGTACAACTAAACCGATTTCTGTAGTAGTATCTCCGCCGCTTATAGATGTTGCGTGAGATTTTATACCATATTTAAAAGCCAAAGCTTCAGCTTCTCTTACAACAGTAACTCCTTTTACATCAAGATTTAATTCAGTCCCTATATCCCATGTTGCTCTCATAAAATCCTCTGGAACTTCATCTCTGAATGCATTAGGCAGCGTTACTGCTAAAATATATTTTTCCCCTTCTTTTAGCCCCAATTTTTTTAATAAATGAGGACCAAAAGTCTTATAGAAATCTAAGTCCTCTTTTATTGTTTCTAGATTTTTAGTAGGCGCTCTTATGTCTTTTAACAAATGACGGATGGCGGGATTTAGAGCTTGTTCTCCCATAACTAGACCTCTGTCTAGGGTTACACCCTTTTTCTCTATATCTTCTTTAGCTGTAGTAGTTTCGTGTGGTAAACCCACTCTACTAATACTATCTATTGCTTCTACTTCTCCATTGGGTTGCACTAAAGCTGCTGCAGCATACATCCCTGCTAGATCCATTACAGCTATAGGAATATCACCATGTACAGAATGTATATCTAGTACTTCTTTTGAATCTAATTCAATTATCTTAACACCTTCAACTTCTCTTTCTTTAGCCATTATTATAACCCCCTAAATATCACCACTACACACCACTTCATAGTAGTGTTTATATAAAAAGCTTTCGGTTTATAAAGAAAGGATTATAAAAACACCTGACATGAAGATTCCATGGCTAAAATAAGATTTTATCCAATAGATATAGATGAAAAAGATGGAGTAAGGCTTTTTGGCAGGACTGAAGATGGAAAGGGTATAATTGTTTTGGATAAGAGCCAGGAGTCTTATTTTTATATTATTCCTGAAAAGGAGATGAATATAGACAAGTTCATAGATAAGATTAAGGATGTTGAGCTAGAGGAGAATGGTGTTTACTATACAATTGAAAACGTAGTTGTTGTTGATAAAAAATATTTGGGAAATGACGTTAAGGCTATAAAAGTTATTGTTGATAAGCCGTCTTCTATTATGGTTATTAAAGATGAGTTAAAAAAAATTCCTGAGGTAGGTGAAGAACTAGAATACGATATTCCATTCTACAGGAAGTATTTGATAGACAAGGATATAACCCCCTTAACATTATGCGAGGTTGATGGAGAATTAAGAGAAAAGGGTGGTATTTTGTATATTGAAGGCAGGGCAAATCAGATAAGTGAAAAAATATGCGATAATTATAGAATGCTAGCCTTTGATATAGAGACCTATGGCATTGCTAGCGAAGAAACCCTGGATAATCCAATCATTTCCTTAGCTTTATATGGAAACGATGGTTTTAGAAAAGTAATAACCTGGAAAAGATTTAAAGACGCTAACGAAGATATAGAGTTTGTTGGATCTGAGGATGAATTAATTGAGAAGTTTAAAGCCCATGTAAAGGATTATGCTCCTGATTTTTTAGTTGGTTATTACAGCGATGGTTTTGATTTTCCGCAGATTGTGGATAGGGCAAAAAAGTATAAGATAAATTTGGAATTTGGTAATGATAGAAGCAATGTTAACTTTGCTGGGATGGGTAAAATAAAAAGTGCTAAAATAAATGGTATTGTACATCTAGATATTTATAAGTTCATTAGCAAGATTATGGCTGGTTCCTTGAATCTAGATTCTTATAGCCTAGGCTCAGTATCTAATGCCCTTTTAGGGGAGAATAAATTACAAATGGATCTTGTTGGTATTAACCAAGCTTGGGATAAGGGTGATGTAAAAGATATTTGTAATTATAATCTGCAGGATAGCAGACTAACCTTAAGACTAGCGGAAAGGATATTGCCTAACCTAATTGAAATAGTTAAGATTGTTGGAATGAATATATTTGATGTCTGCAGAGTAAGTTATGGGCAATTAGTTGAGAGCTATTTAATAAAGAGGGCTAAGGAATTTAATGTTTTAATCCCAAACAAGCCTTCTGGGGACGTAATTGCCGTAAGAAGGGTTCATACTTACCAAGGGGCTTTTGTTATGGAGCCTAAGCCAGGATTGTATAAAGATTTAGTTGTTTTAGACTTTATGTCTTTGTATCCTAGCATCATAGTAAGTAAAAACATAAGCCCTTCTAGTTTAAATTATAATACGGGGTATAAAAGCCCTGAGGTCGTTGACGAGTCAGGAAAAAAGATAAATTACTATTTTGATGAAAAAGAAGATTTTATTCCTAGCGTCATTAGAGAGCTTATAGCTAGAAGGCAAAGAATTAGGGAGATGATTAAAGAGAATAAAGGGGATAATGTGTTGGAGGCAAGAAGTTATGGGTTGAAGACAATAGCAAATAGCAGCTATGGTTATTATGCTTTTTTTGGTGCAAGATGGTATTCTAAGGAATGTGCTTCAAGCATTACCGCTTTTGGTAGAGAATTTGTCCAGGATATCATAAAGAAAGCGGAGAAATTTGGATTAGATGTTATTTACGCTGATACTGATGGATTTGCAGCTACACTTGGCAAGAAAAGCAGGGAGGCTGTTTTAAAGTTTTTAGCAAAATTAAATAAAGAACTTCCTGGTTTGATGGAGTTAGAGCTAGAAGATTTCTATACAAGCGGAATTTTTGTTTCTAAAAAAGGAGAAAAAGCTGGGGCTAAGAAAAAATATGCTTTAATTAACGAAAAGGGGGAAATGAAAATAGTTGGTTTTGAAGCTATAAGAAAGGATTGGAGTTTTATTGCTAGACAAACACAGAAAAATGTTTTGGAGATTGTATTAAAAGAGGGTAACAAAGAAAAAGCTTTGGATTATGTCAAAGAAGTTATTTCAAGAGTGAAGAATAAAGAGGTTAAAATAAAAGATTTAATTATGTTTACGCAGCTGGGAATGAGATTAGAGGATTATGTTCAGATAGGCCCTCATGTTAGTGTAGCAAAAAAAATGCAACAAAAGGGACTTAAGGTTGGTATTGGAGATACTATTCTGTTTGTTATTAAAGCTGGAAAAGGCATGATTCGGGATAGAGCAGATATTCCTGAAGATATTAATGAAGGGGGTTATGATGAAGATTATTATATTAATAACCAAATAATTCCCAGTGTTGAAAAAATATTCGAGGTTTTGGGTTATAATAAAGAAGATTTAATTAAGGATATGGGGCAAAGCAGTTTAGGAGATTTTTAGTGGATAAAGAAATAGAGAAGAAATGGATTGAAGCTGGCAAGATTGGTGCTATGGCTTTAGATTATGGGAGTAAACTAATAAAACCAGACGTTAAACTACTGGAAGTTGCTGAAAAAGTTGAACAAAAGATTAAAGACTTGGGCGGAAGACCTGCTTTTCCTTGCAATATCTCTAGAAACGATTTAGCTGCCCATTATACCCCCGCGCATAATGATGAAGAAATCTTTTTGGATGGCGATATAATCAAATTAGATGTTGGAGCTCACATTGATGGTTGTATTTCTGATAATGCCTTAACAATTGACTTAAGTAAGGAGTATCCTAAGTTAGTTAAGGCATCTAGAGAAGCTCTTAATAATGCGATAAAAATTATAAAACCAGGAGTTAAGATTAGAGAGATTGGAAGAATAATAGAAGAGACTATAACTAGATTAGATGCAAACCCTATAACTAATTTATCTGGGCATGGAATTGATGTATATAAACAACATGCTATGCCAGGGATTCCAAACTTCGATAATAGAAATGAGAGTGTCTTAAAGGAGAACCAAATTATTGCTATAGAGCCTTTCGCAACTTTAGGCAATGGTGATGTTACAGAAGGGGCACCTTCTGGAATTTACAAGCTTGAGAATTTAAGACCTACTAGAAATAATATCGCTAGAGATGTCTTAAAATTTATAACAGAGGAATTTAAAACATTACCTTTTGCTAAGCGATGGATCATTAGCAAGTTTGGTTCTAAGGGGGGTTTAGGGCTTAGTTTGCTGGAAAGGGGTGGAATAGTCCACAGTTACCCACAATTACCAGAGAGAAGCAAAGGCGTTGTTAGTCAAGCTGAACATACTATACTAGTCAAAGAAAAGCCTATAATTACGACAATACTAGACTAAGGATTCTGTGCAATCCTAGAAGCATAGGAAGAAATAATTATACGAACTTTTCATTTATCCCAAGTTAGTAAAGGGGAGTGTACCAAAGCTGATTAACGTATATCTTTATAAATAACTGAATATCTAACATTTTATCAAATCAAGGGGGAATACAAGATGGTTGAATACAAAGGAAGATGCATGAGATGCAAACAAAATGATATGTTAATGAAAGATGCAGAGGTTGTAACTATGGGTGGAAATAAAAGGGCTGCTAGAGGTGTTTGCGCTAAATGCGGATGTAAGATGTATAAAATATTACCAAAAGCCTAAGCTGTTTAACAGCTTATTTTTTTTATCCTAAATAAGAGGCAGTTTCTTTTATTTTTCCTGCTCTTGCATCTCTAAGATATAACTCTTCTATTTCTTTATATCTTCTGACCTCATCTAGATCTAAAGAAGGTCTTACTTTTTTTAGAGCATCTTCGAAATGCTTCATTCTTACTTCTTTAGCATGAATGTTTTCTCTTAAAGCCAATATTGCTGCTTCTCTACAAACATTTTCTATGTCTGCGCCAGAATAATTTTCAGTTTGGTCTACTAACTTTCCTAAACCAACATCTTTTGCTAAGGGCATATTTCTTGTATGAATAGCAAAGATCTTATCCCTAGCTTTCTTTTCTGGGACAAGGGTCATTATTATTTTATCAATTCTCCCTGGTCTTAACAAACCCGGGTCTATCATGTCTGGTCTGTTTGTTGCTCCAATGACAATAACATCGTGTAAATCTTCCAAACCATCAATCTCTGTTAGTAACTGATTTACCACCCTATCTGTTACTTTTGTTCCTTGATCTAAGCCTCTTCTACCAGCTAGAGCATCCATCTCGTCAAAGAAGATTATTGTAGGTGATGCTTGTCGTGCTTTTTCAAATATTTTCCTTATACCTTTTTCGCTTTCACCAACCCATTTAGATATTAGTTCTGGTCCTTTGACTAAAATGAAATTAGCATCTGATTCATTTGCTATTGCTTTTGCTAACAAAGTTTTTCCTGTTCCAGGCGGACCATAAAGTAATATCCCTCTTGGGGGCCTAACTCCTAATCTTTCGAATGCTTTTGGATGTTTTAGTGGCCATTCTACAGCCTCTTTTAATTCTTGCTTTATATCGTCCATTCCTCCAACATCATCCCATGTTGCATTTGGTTTTTCTATTTGAACCTCTCTTAAGGCTGATGGCCTTACAACTTTTAATGAGTACTTAAAGTCCTCATCTGCTATCAATAATTTTTCTAGAATAGCCATAGGGATTGCAGAGTCTTCTTTAAGTTTTAAAGTAGGTAATAATTTTCTAACAACATTCATAGCAGCTTCTTTTGTTAAGGCTGATAAGTCTGCTCCAACAAAGCCATAGGTTATCTTAGCCAAATCTTTTATTTTAACATCTTCTGCTAAAGGCATATTTCTTGTATGAATATTCAGAATAGCTTCTCTTCCTTTTTGGTCAGGAACCCCAATATTAATTTCTCTATCAAATCTTCCTGGTCTTCTTAATGCAGGATCTATAGCATTAACTCTGTTTGTTGCTCCTATGATAATTACCTTACCTCTGGATTTTAAACCATCCATAGCTGTCAATAATTGAGCTACAACTCTTCTTTCAACCTCTGAATAGGACTCTTCTCTTTTTGGAGCGATAGCATCAATCTCATCAATGAATATAATGGACGGTGCTGATTTTTCCGCCTCTTCAAATAGGTCTCTTATTCTTTTTTCTGCTTCTCCAACAAATTTGTTCATAATTTCTGGACCATTGACTAAAATGAAATTTGCGTCTGTTTCATTAGCTACTGCTTTTGCTAACAAAGTTTTACCAGAACCTGGTGGGCCATGCAGCAAAACCCCTTTTGGAGGTTCTATTCCCAATCTTTCGAATATCTCGGGGTGTCTTAGTGGCAGTTCTACCATTTCTCTTATTTTCTTTATTTCCTCATCTAGTCCGCCAAGATCTTCATATGCTACTTCAGGTATTCTTTCTTCTACAACATCGATTGCTTTTTGGCTTACTTTTATTAAAGTGGCTTCTGTAATTACGACAGCCTGTTTAGGACTTGCTTCTGCTACAATAAACTTTAATGAGCCAAAACCAAAACTTCCCATGAAATTTTCTTCTAAAACGCTAAAAATATCATCAAAGAAAGGGGATTCTGTCATTGTTTTTCTTCTTCTTTTTGCTCCGCCTAATACAACAATATCTCCTTTTACAAGTGCTCTTCCTAATAATCCTCTCTTAAATAAATCTGGATGGGCTTGTATCATTACTCCTTTTTGTGATGGGGCTATAGTTATTGCTTTAGCTTCCTTAACATCAACTTTCCTTACTGTAACAATTTCTGAAATTCCAGTTTTAGCATTTCTTCTTAAGATACCATCCATCCTTATTATTGACTCACCGACATCAGTTGGATAAGCTCTATCAATAATTCCTACTGTTTTTCTTCCACCCTCTATTTCAACAATATCACCTGCTCTTACTCCGAGCTCTTTCATAGTTTCAGAGTCTATTCTAACAATTCCTTTATAAGCCTCTTCCTGCAAGGCTTCCATAACTTTTAGTCTAATTTCTTTTGTCATTTTTTCTCCATTCTTTTCTCAGATTAATAAATCTTTCCTAATTTTTTATTAAAAAATAATGATAATCTTCCTGGTTCTTCTAATGTAATGTTTATTAGCTCTTGCAGTTCCCTGTTGAACTCTTCTTCAAAATCAATAATCTCTCTTGGGATTGAAACTGCATAAGAATTACCAACCAATCTTAGTTTAACTTTGAATGTTTTATTCTTAAGTTCCTTAAAACCTTCATATTCTTGCAGATCTAATGGATGGAAATATTTTTTGTTGCAGCCATTACATTCCCACGTCCTTAATGTAAATCCATCTTTTATGACAAGGCTTTTACTAGTCTTCCTGTTACACTTGTCGCATACGACGGTTGTTTCATATATGTCTGCCATTTTGTAGGGGTTATGTATATACGGCTTTGTATATACTACTTGTATATAAAGATTTGGTTTACAAAAGTTTTTAAATTTTTATATCTTTAGAAACAACATGGCAGTTTCAAGCGGCAATAATGCACTAGACAAGTTCTTTGGAGGATTTAGAGAAGGCATGATAACAATGATTTATGGGAAGGGTGCTTCTGGAAAATCAACACTGTGTTTAATGTGTGCTTCTTACCTAGCTAAAAATGGAGAAAAAGTTATTTACATAGATACGGAAAAAGAATTTTCTGTAGATAGGATAAAACAGATTATTGGTGAAGATTATATTAAGTATTTAGACAATCTTTTAGTTCTTAATCCTAAAAGCTTTGATGAATTAGATAAAGAGATAAAAAACCTGGATAAGGTTCTTGAAAGCGGCGGGATAAGCTTGATAGTCTTAGACAATATCTCTTATTTTTATAAACTAGAATTAAAAAACAGGGATGCTAAAGACTTGAATAAACTTGCAGCCAATCAATTAACAGTCTTTAAGGAATTAGCTAAACAGTACAACATACCGGTTATTATTACTTCCCAAGTCTATGAGGATTTCAAGGTTAAAGACAAAGTAAATATGGTTGGGAGTTTTATGCAGAAATTTAGTAGGTGTTTGCTTGAGATGAATAAAGAATATAAAAGAAAAAGGCTTATATTAAAAAAACCTAAAGAGAATTATGAAAGGTGGATATTTTTTGATATAAAGGATAAGGGGATTATAATTTAGCCAAGTTTTTACTTTATAATGGGAAGTATTAAATAAATGTATTTCTTCAACAGCATATGCAAGTTTCAAAAATAGGATTGATTCAAGTGGAAGCAGGAAGCACCCATAAAATAGAGAGCATGCCATATACTTTTTTCTCTTTAGATGCTTCTGAAAGAAGGGGATATAATGCTTTTCGTAAAAAACAGAATAATCTTGAAAAGATAATAGATCAAATAAGAAGTGGGGGGAGAGAAATTGGGGAGGATGAAAGAGAAAAAAAGGAAAAAGAGGTAGGAGATATGTTTATTGAATTAATTAGGCCCTACATAGAGCGATCTGGATTAGAAGCTGCTGGGTGTTTTGCTTATTATGGCAAGAAGGAAGAAACTCTTGTAACAACTCCGCCTTATCTTTTATTTAAAAATAATGAACCTTTTGATGTTGCCATAGAAGTAATTTATCGGTTTTCTATGAAAGACGAAACATTAGTATGTACTTCTAATCTTAGTTATATTGCAAAATATCCTCCAGTGCAGGTGTTCTATGATTTCTTAAGAAAAGTGTTTGAAGAAAGAGCGAGAGATGGAACTAATCTTCCAATAACTTATCTTAGGGGAAATGGTGTTTACTTTGCTTCTTCTGATTTTGCAAAGCCACTGATTATATTAGTTAAGGCTTTATTTGAAAATATTGGACCAGAAGCAATTAAAGAATTGAGTGCTCTTTATAGAGAATCTATGAAAAATTATGGAGAGCTTTCTGGTACAACTGTTCAACCAAGAGTGTTTAAAGAAGCCTACGAAAGGAGGTTAGAAACTGAATTAGCAAGAGCTGGGTTTATTGAACAGAAGTTCTTGATGAACTGAAACGGCTAGAGGATAAACTATTATTTTATGCTGGATGAATGGCATCCACCTGTTTTCTATTAATTTCCTAGATTTCTAATTTGACTCTAGTTTAGTCTCTTGCTGCTTGATCCATTCTAATTTTTTAGGGCAGTTTTGATTAAGGCAATGTTCGTACGGTCTTTTACCTTTTCTTATAACAAGCAGAGTTGGAAATTGGCATGAAGTGCATTCTTTTTTTGTTGGTTTTACCAAAGCAAATTTTGGCAGGCTAAAAGTTGTCTTACAATCCGGATATTTGTTACAGGCTATAAACTTAGATTTTGTTTTCTTAGAATAGGTTATCCTTAATGTGCCTTCCTTACATATAGGGCATCTTCCAATTAAAGATTCTTGAATTTGTGTTTCTACATAAGCTTCCCCTAAAGATGCTCCTATTAGTTTTTCTTTTTCCTTAAAATCTAATAGAATTTTAGTCAATGATTCCTCTGCTTCCTTTATTATAGCATCTTTGTGTTTTTTACCATCTTGGATTTCTTCCATATCATCTTCAAAATGCTTTGTTAATTTCTGATCTAGAATGCTTGGAGTATATTTTTCTAGAGTTTCTACTGTTTTTATCCCTAGTTGGGTAGCTTTTATCGGTTCATCACTGATATAATTTCTTTGGTACAAAGTATCTATTATCTCGGATCTAGTTGCTTTTGTTCCTAGACCAAGAGACTCCATTTTCTTAATTATAGAAGCTGGTGTATATCTTTTTGGCGGTTGCGTTTCATTATTGTGTAATTCTATTGCTTTAACATTTAATTCTTGTTTTTCTTTTAGTTTTGGCAGCTCTCGCTCTTCTAATATTAAAAATCTTCCGTAGAACTTATGCCAGCCAGGGTTTGCTGTTCTAGTCCCTTTAGCTATAAAATTCTCACCATCAACCTCAATGGTTATTGTGTTTGTTTCTCTTGTAGCCTCATCACAGAATGTAGCTAAAAACCTGTGGACTATTAAGTCGTAAAGCTGTTTGTATCTGTCTGCTAAACTTGTTTCTAGACCTACAGGATAGATTGCTGGGTGTGCTCTATCTTCTTTTTTTCCATCATTTGGCCTTAAACTTCTTTTTTTTAATAGTTCTTCACAAAGCTGAGCATAATCTTTATTTTTGGATAAGCCTTCCAATATCTTTTTATAGTCTATTGCTGGAGGAAGTTTTTGGGAAGATGTTCTTGGGTAAGATATCAGCCCATTAGTATAAAGTTCTTGCGCTATCTCCAGTGTTTGTTTGGGTGATATTCTTAATGTTCTATAGGCCTCTAATTGCAAGGATGTTAAGTCAAAAGGATTTGGCGGACTTTGTTTAAATGCTTTCTTTTCTATCTTTGAGACAATAGCTTTTTTCCCTTTTATTTTCTTTAATACCTCTTTAGCTTCATTTTCGTCCCAGAATTTATCTTTTTCATGCCACGAATTAAGCTCTTTTGCTATTAGTTCTATTTCCCAATAAGGAACTGATTTAAAGCTTTTAATTTCTAGCTCCCTATCAGCAATAATTTTTAATGCTGGACCTTGAACCCTTCCTGTAGATAATACCTTAAAGCCTTTTCCAGCTGCTTTTATTGATAATGTTAATGCTCTTGAAAGATTAAATCCGTAAAGCGCATCTAAGAAATGCCTTGTTTCTCCAGCTTCTATCTGGGCAAAGTCAAGGTGTTTAGAAGCCTTTTCATAACTATCTACTAATTCGTCTTTAGTTAATGTAGAGAATTTCATTCTTTTGCCGTCTTTTTTATTACAGATGAATTTAACGATATTCCAACCAATAGTGCTACCTTCAATATCATAATCTGTGGCAACTACAATCTCTGATACATCCTTGCATAATTTCTTTATGGTTTCTACATAAGGTTTTGTAAATGCAGCGCTTTTTTTAATTTCATGAGAGGGTTTCCATTCTAAATCAAAAACTGGGTATGTCCAGCCCTTCTTGTTTTTTTCAGCTAAATTAAAGAGATGTCCGACAGAAGGAACAATAGTTATCTCTTTTCCATTATGCTCTAAACTATAATAACTGACTTTTTTATTTTTGCTCTCTTTTATCTTTTTATCTGCAAGAGCTTCTGCTATCTTTCTTGCTTGAGACGGTTTTTCTGTTATGATTAGTTCCATATTTTTACTTTAAACCAAGAAGGAGTATAAAAGTTTTACTATAATTCTATTATTTTTCCAGATTTTCCAACATTAATTAAAGTTGTAGATCCAATTTTCTCTTCTATGCCTGCTGCTTCATGTATATGGCCGCATAAAACAAAATCTGGCTTAAACTGATCTACAGCCTCCCTGATACTTTGAGAACCTGAGTTTGGGATTATTTTATCTATTATGCTTCCTGCAGGATGCTCATGAGTTATCATTATTTTTCTTTTAAAGTCCTTGATTTCCTTATGACTTCTTCCTAGCAGATATTTTACTTCTTCTTCATATAACCTAAGGATAGGGCCTACCTTGGTTGCGCCCCCGCACCCAAAAAGAGCGATATCTCCTACAATAGCATAGTAACCATGAAGATTCTTTACACCATAAAGATCTGCCAGCAAGTTTATTGTCTCTACATTTTCATGATTGCCAGGTATCAAAAATACTTTTTTGTTTCTTTTAGCAAACGGGCCTATTAGACCTTCGGCAGGACCTCCAAAATGAGTTATATCTCCTGTAAGAATAACTATATCTATATTTTCGTCTTCTGACCTTTGGGCTAATTTTTCTGCTTGGGCTATATCCCCGTGCAGGTCACCAGCTGCTAAGATTCTTATTTTCTTTTTCATATTGATATGCTAGAATGTAGTTTTTTAAATTTTGTGATTGGACGTTGTTTTTGAATCATAATAAAAAATTGTGAATTATTCGCCTTCTTTCAGAAGCCTATCATCAATTGTAAAATGGTGAAAGTCTCCACATCTTGTCTTAACAACTTTATCCCATTTGTTTTCTTTCATCTTTTTTATTAAATCTTTTTCTTGAGGCATTTCTCTCTCTACGTCTTCAAGGGTCATAACTTCTTTTCCAAGGTAATAAGTTGTTGTATTAGATTCTTGCACGTCCGGTAGCAAACCTGACGAAATTTTAAAAAACCTAAAACCATAACAATCTTCAGGCATTTCAATCCCTGTACTACCATTCATCTCTCGTATATCTAATACACGAAAAGATGCTTCTGGATATAAAAATTCTATGTATTCTCTTGACATTTTATTATCTCCTTTAGTATACTCGTACAGAAAAACACCCTTTATAAATCTTGCTATTTGTTGCTACTTAGCAGTTATTACTTTTAATCCACCCATATGCTTCTGCAATACTGCAGGAATCTTAACAGAACCGTCTTTTTGCTGGTAATTTTCTAAAATAGCTACTAGTGCCCTTGATGTTGCCACCACAGTATTGTTCAATGTATGTACAATCCCCTTAGAACCGTCTTTTTTTAATATCCTTATTTTTAGTTTTCTTGCTTGATAATCAGTACAATTACTTAAAGAAGCTACTTCTTCATAAGCCTTTGTTGTAGGCCTATAGACTTCTAAATCCGCTGATTTTGATTTCCAAGGAGATAGTTGTCCAGAGCACATCTCAGATATCCTATAAGGGAGTTTTAATTTTTGGAAGAGTTGCTCTGTATTTTTTAATAATTCTTCGTAGTCTTTATAGGAATCTTTTGGATTTGAAAAAATAAATTGTTCTACTTTATTAAACTGGTGCGTTCTCCATAGACCTTTTTCATTTATTCCATGGCTTCCAATTTCCTTTCTAAAGCACATGCTATAACAGAAATATTTTTTTGGCAAATCTTCTTCTTTAATAGTTTCATCTTTATGGATCCCCAAAAGAGAATGTTCGCTTGTTCCTATTAAGTTCAGATCTTCATCTTGAATCTTATAGATAGAATCTTTAAAGGTATTAATATCCATTGCTGCTTCAATAAGGTCTTTTTTTATCATTAAAGGAGTTTCTATGTAGCTATAACCTTTTTTTAGCATATGGTCTATTGCGAACCTTATCAAAGCCTGGTTAAGTAGGGCTAATTCATCTTTGATTAAATAGAATCCACGCCCAGCCAATTTTGCTGAAGCATCAAAGTCTGCTAAATTCAAAGCTTCTATCAGTTCAACATGAGTTTTTATTGGAAATTTGAGGTTTGGAAGTTTCCCCCATTTTTTAATTACTTTATTCTCTTTTTCAGATTTGCCTATTGGAACTGATTTGTGAAGAATATTGGGCATTTTTATTAAAGCTGTATTGCATGACCCTTCTAATCCTGCCTGTTTTTCTTCTAAAGCCTTTATCTTTTCTGGAATTTCACTTGCTTCTTTTTGCTTCACACCCATAGGCTTGCCTTCTTTTACTAATTTATTAATCTCTTGAGAGATAATATTCCTTCTATGCCTTAGCTCTTCTACTTCTTTTTTTAGTTTTATAGAAACTTCATAATCCTTTACCAGCTTATCAACTAGGGGAAGTAATTCATTTTGAAACCTTTTCTTTAGGTTATCTTTTATTGATTGCGGATTTTCAGCTATTAATCTTATATCAAGCATACTATAGTTACTTAAAGTATTTATTTAAAGCTTTTGCCCAAAAGGCTTAAATATTAGTTAATTGGTTTTGGAATTCATGCTTAAAAAAGAGTTGAGTAAAGTTAAATTAACCGGTTATTTCTTGGAGACTTTTGCTGTAGCAATATTCACAATAATGATTATCTTTTATTTAACTATTGTAGATAATATCTCTTCCGTTAAGCAAAGTTTAGAAAATCTGGTAGGACTTTTTGCTGTACCATCCCTTTTAGAAATTAGGGGGGTATTAAGCACTGTTTCTAATTTAAGTTTAGCTAATCTAGCTATAAGTTTAGTTACCATTTTGTTCTTTCTAATTTTAAGCCTGCATTTGCTAAGAACTTTTATAAGCCTTAGGGGTGAAGCCCTAACAGACCAACTAACGGGGTTGTATAACAGAAGATTCTTTATTAACACTTTAAATAAGGAGATTCTAAGAGCTAAAAGATTCAAACATCCTCTATCTATAATCTTACTGGATATTGATCATTTCAAGATGTATAATGATAAGTATGGCCATAAGATGGGTGATATGGTATTAAAGGTTATTGCTACAATTTTAAAGAGGAGTATTAGAAAAACCGATACAGTTTTTAGATACGGTGGGGAAGAGTTTGCAATTATTGTTCCTGAGACTAGTTTTGATGAAGTTTCTTTATTAGCTGAAAGGATAAGATATAATGTAGAAGTTGATTCTAAAAAAATAAGAAAGGTAAAGCGTGCTGTTACTATAAGCCTAGGTGTTGCTACATATAAAAAAGAATATAAATTCTCTAGAATGGTGGGGAGTGCTGATCAATTACTTTATGAAGCGAAGAATGCTGGCAGAAATATTGTTAAAAAAGCTTATTTTTAAAAATTAGTTGCGTTTTCTTGGGAGATAGTAGTAAAATGCAAAGGTTTAAATATATCTTTAAAAATATCTATTTTATAAAAGATATATTATGAAAAATTTCGGGGGATAAAACGTGGTTAAGAAAAAGGATATATTTGATGTTTTTTTTAGAAAAAAACCCTCAATGGTGCTTGTTTCTTTGAAGAACAATATGAGAAGCAGGTATGGTAGCATTTTAGCAAAAGAAGTTGATTGTACATATTCTCATACTGTAAAAATACTACAAGAGATGGAAAAATCTGGATTAGTGACTTTTGAAAAGCAGGGAAGAATAAAGACAATTAAATTAACAGAAAAGGGCGGTAAGGTAGCTGACCATATAGATAAGGCTAAGAGTTTATTGTGATTAGTGATTTTATTATTCCATAGCAAATAAATACTTAGATAGATAATAAAATTAACAATAAAATAAATCTGGAATCAGAACGAAAAACACTGTCGTACTATCTTGTAAATGGAGGTGTTAAAGGAGAATATTTTACAGCAAATAAACTTTTTAAGGGTGAATTTGCTTTTCCAGTCGTATACGAAGTTCAAGATATATTTTCAATGTCTGAGTCTGGTCCGCTAAGCCAAAGACTAACTAGATCAAAAACTGATTTAGAAATGGTTGCTTGGATGAGATTTATTAAGCCACTAAGATTTATCACTAAGATAAAATTCCCATTTTATGAGCCGTATTACGAACTTGATAATTATCGAGCTTGTTTATTAGACATAAGTGATGATTACGAAGCGACTCCAGGTGAAGTCTAATGGGCGAAAGAGGGTCGATTAGCTGAAAAATTAGCCCAAGAAGCAACAGGAGATTGCTCAGAAGACGATTTAACAGATGCTAGACCTTTTAGAAATTAGCAATATATATAAACGCTAAATCTTGTGATACCTAATAGAAAGTACTTAGAAGATTAGGGGGTGCAAAATGGCAAACTTATTGATTGTTCGGAGTAAAATAAAAGACTACACCAAGTTTAATGTTTCAGGAGAGTTTGCTGATGCTCTAAGCAAGAAAGTTGAGACTATGATTAAAGACGCTGAAGTAAGAGCAGACAAGAATAAAAGGAAAACCGTAATGCCTTACGACTTGTGATTCTATTTTTTTATTTACTTTAAAGTAACTATCGTCGGTATTCTCGAGAATAAAAAAGTTTATAAACTTTAATTGCGGCATTAATTTAAGAATTTTAAGGGAGGAATTTAAATGGCGGAAAGAGTAGCTAAAGTTGGAGTAAAAAGACAAAAAGGTTATCTCTACTTCATTACAAAAAAAGGAGATGTAGGTAGGGCCAAGATGGCTAGAGGCGGAAAAAAGGGCGGCGGTAAGATTGAAGTTGTCGCTGAAGCAGGGGTAAAAAAAGAGAAGGGTTACTTATATTTCTTGGATAAAGCAGGCAATGTAAGCAGGGCCAAGATGGCTAGAGGCGGAAGAAGGAAAAGAAGGTAAATCTTTTCTTTTTTTTCTTTTAATCTAGGTTGTCTAAGGGAGATTTTATTTTCTTAAGTTCTTCTTGAGAAACTTTTGTATAGATTTGAGTGGTGCTTAGATCTGAATGCCCCAAGAGCTCTTGTATATATCTTATATCAGTTCCAGATTCTAATAAATGCGTGGCGTAGGAATGCCTTAATGTATGCACATGAACCTTTTTTTTAATTCCTGCTTTCAAAGCAGCTGTATTAACAAGCTTTTGTATTGTTCTTTTTGATATCGGTTTCTTCTTCCAACCAAGGAATAAATTACCTTTTTCTATTTTATTTTCTGCTATATAAGCGTATAAGTCCTTCATTAAATTTTCTGACAAAATAAATATCCTATCCTTTTTTCCTTTACCAGACCTTACCCAGCCTACTTTTTCTTTTAAATCCAAATCTTCTAATTTTAAATTAACGCACTCGCTTAATCTTAAACCAGAAGAGTATAACAGTTTTATTATGAACCTGTGTTTTTTGTTTGTTGTGTTTGCTATCAAGGTTTTTACCTCTTCTTTTGTTAATACAACAGGAACTTTTTTTGGTATTTTTGGAGACTTTATCCTTATTCCTTTTCCTAGGATTTCATTGTAAAGAAAAATTAGTGCTGCTTTTGTCAAGGCTACTGAGCTATTAGCGAGCTGCTTGTCAGAGGTTAAATAAGCTAAGTATAATTTGATGTCATCTTCAGTGACTTCATTAACATCTTTTTTTATAAATTCTATAAACTTTCTATTGTGAAGCAAGTATGCGCTTAATGTATTCTTGCTAAAACCTCTTATTTTTAGTTCTATTTCTAATTTTTTTAGTTGTTCCACATAAATATTTAAGGCGAACTGATATTTAAATCAAATGGAAAAGTATCTATTAAAATCAAAGAATAAGAAAAAAGTTGTATTATTATTCCTAATTATTCTAGGTTTTTACAGTAACGTTTTGAGCTTGCTTTCCTCGTTCATTTTCAATAGGCTCGAAAGATACATTATCATTTTCATTTAAAAAGGTTCCTTGTGCTAAGGAAGTATGATGCACAAAATAGTCCTGTCCATCCTCTCCTTTAATAAATCCGTATCCTTTTTTCCTATTAAACCACTTAACGGTTCCATCCATTTTAATCTCCTACTAAAACAATGCAGAGAAGAAAGAATCTCTCTGCTTCTAGCATTATCTTAATATAAAATAAAACATTATACACCTCTTTTTAAAGGTTTTGGTAAAAAGAAGCCTATTCAAGTAAAATAAAAAGAAAAAAAAGAAGTATTTGCCTATATTAAAAAGAATTAGAATCTTTTCCTTTTTCTATAGCAGTCTTTGCAAAAAACAGGTTTACCGTCTGTAGGCTTGAATGGAACTTCACATTCTTGACCACATTCAGAGCAAGTTGCTTTATGCATTTCTCGCGGTTCACTCGAAAAACCGCCTCTATTAAACTCTCTCATGTTTATTTCCTCCGTATTATATAGCAGAAACCTCTTAATCTCCTATATCTTGTTATATGCCTATATTTCGGGGTTTATAAACCTTTTTAATAAAGATGGTTTTCTTTGAAAGATTTACTATCTTAAAGTGATTAAGATTGGTTCAGCGTGGTTTGATTTGGATAGTTATGAGGTTTTTTCTCTTTAGTTCCTGTTAGATCTTCTGAACAAAGTGAGAGATTTTGAGAAATTGTACAATTATAATGGGGTAACTATCTAACTTTAAAAATATCCTTCAGTTTTTTTGGAAATCCCTGCAATGCGAGTAAAGCTAGTGGTGCTGCCCAGTTTGCTGAACGTTCAACAAAGTCCCAGAAAGGGTCTCCGGCTATAGGACGGCTTAGTGCTGTAGCAAATCCCCAGATAGTTGCCCAAATAAGTACAATCCTGATGGGCCAGAGTAAAGCTAAAAAGGCTACAAGAATATCAGCAGTGCCAATAAAAGGCAATAATGTTGTTGCAGTTGCTTCAGAGAAACCAAAAGCAGATATTAATGGTATCCAACTTTGCTTTACGCCTAATGCAAAGATACCATGACCTAAAAATGCCCCAAATATTCCAATGCGGAGAATCCATTCTGCTGTTTTTGTTGTCTTATTCACAAGGTAAATAAATAAGAATTAGAGTTTATATATTCTACTATGGTTGTATTGGGTCATATAAGGTTTGATTGCTAAAAAGTAATTTTAAATGAAAAGTTACCTACCTAAATTTTCCTTCTTGGTATAATTTCAAGATGAGTTTTGATGCCCTATTTATATCTGCAACGCCACCTTTTAGGAGAAGCGCCTTCTTTATTGCAATCTCTTTTAGGGTTTCTTCCTTGTCCTCTTGAACAGCAATGCCAAAATATGCTTCTGCTGCGCCTGGATTTTCCTCCAAGAGTTTTAGTGCGGCCACATCTGCATCAATACTAGATGGGATTGCTGCAAGCTGGATATGCTTAAACCCAAACTTTTCCCTTAAAGGAATAACTCCTGGTGTATCAATTAGCATAAAATTTCCTGCATTTATGTATTGCTTTCCTTTTGTATGCCCTGGCTGGCTTGAAGTTGCTGCTGATCCTCTTCCAGTGAGGGCATTTATAAGAGAGCTTTTTCCTATGTTTGGGTACCCTATAACTCCTACTCTTGGCATTTTGATTTTTCTTTTTTTTGCTTCTAAGATTATTATTAACTTAAGTTTTCTAATACCATGAAAATTTTTTGCTGATACCATGACAAAGGGCTTTAGGTCAGAAGGCAGGTTTATTCTGCTGCCAACAGCTAGATCACATTTTGTAAAGGCGAATATCGCTTTTTTACCACTGCGTTTTATCAGCCTTTCAACATCCCTGTTTCTGCTTTCTTCTGCAAATCTTGCATCAAGAAGATAGATAACTACATCTGAATCTTTTATTACATTCATTACTGTTTGCCAATATGCTTTTTTCATTGCATTAAAATCAAATAACTCCCAGCTTATAGTTTAAAGGACTTGCTTATAGACTTTGCTTTTACGGATAATGTTAAATTAATAATAAAGTTAATCGTTTTAAGGTCATAAATTTTGAAAATAATAGGATGCATTTACCAGAAGATTTATATTCTGTAAGGAAATCATTATGATCACTTAAATCCTAATCTAAGAGGCATAATTGTTGTCGAATAAAATGGTTAAGAAAAGGTTTGATGAAAAGAAACTGGCTTCTTTCTTTTTACGTATTGGTTTGGCAACAGTATTTCTTTATGCTGGCATTGCTACTTTTCTTAACCCTACAGCTTGGATTGGTTTTATCCCTGCTTGGGTAAGGAGTATTATCCCTACTAACATCTTTTTGCTGATACATGCTGTTTTAGATATAGCAATTGGGATGTGGCTGATCACTGGAAGAAAACCCTTTTATGCATCTGTGGTTGCAGGTCTTGCACTTCTTGCCATAATTGTATTTAATCTTGGGGCATTAGATATTATCTTTAGGGACATAGCAATATTCTTTTCTGCAGTTGCACTGATGATTTTAAATCTTAAAAGGGTGAAGTAAAAATAGAAAGTATCCAATTGATTGCTTTTTTTATTGTTTTAAGTTTGATGGGTATAGTTAATTCTTCCTACTTGGTTTGGAAACATTATAAAAACAAACCATTAATTTGTCCGCTAGACCATGATTGCAGGGTTGTGACTGAAAGTAAATGGTCTAAGGTTTTCTTTATTCGCAATGAAGTTTTAGGTATGTTCTTTTTTATTGCGTTGCTATCGGGCATTCTCACAGTTCTTTTTATCCCTAGTCTTGCTCAGGTAATCTTTATTATTTTCTTAAGCATAACTAGTGGTGGTCTTTTGTTTTCACTTTTCCTAGTTCTTATTCAAATATATGCAATAAAAGACTATTGTTTTTATTGTATAATTTCCGCTTCAATAACCCTATTTATTTTTTTAAATAGTATTCTTTTGTATTTTAATTAAGTAAATCCTTTTGGGCAGGATTTCGTCCGAAAAGTTCGAAAACCCGCAGTAAATTGGGTTGTTGCCGTAGTTTTTTCTTACGTTTTTATTCTCACTGTACGCTTTTCATATGTTTTAAGGTTATAGTAGATTCTTAGCAAAGAGAATGCAAAGTTAGAAGAAATCTATATAAGATTCTTGGTAAATCTTTTAAGAACTAAACTAACCTTTCCTAATTCTCTTTTTTCTTCTTATGCAAGTAAGAATATCCTGAATATAAAGCAAGTGCAACCAAAATAACTCCTACTATTGCCACAATAGCTCCTCCAGGGGTTGTTATTGCAGAAATAACATTACCTGTTAATGCTGCAAACCCTGTTGGTGCTGGTGCTGTAGGAACAGTAGATATTGATACAGGACTTGTTTCTTCTTCAGTTTCTTCTTCAGGAGTTTCAGGTTCTTCTTGAGGAATTACTTCTGGTGTTACATGTCCTGGTCCTAGATTTTCTAGATTTTCTGAATTTCCACCACCACCTCCACCGCTACTTTCTGTTGAAGATGGTACTGATGGTGTGTATGCTGCAAACTGTGTAAAGTGGTATGTCCATATGATTAAGTCACTTCCTGAATCAATATAACATTCTCTTGGCGAAACTGCGTTTATATTAGTTGGATTAGTTGAACTATCACAAACAGTTGTTATTTCAGTAAGAATTGACGTTCCTCTTGCCCATGCTGCTTTCTTTCCTGCATTTCCTCCTATTGTAATCTTGATTGGATTGGAGAAGTTTAGCTCACTTCCTGAACCGACGTCAATAACAACATCTGCTGTTCCTGATGGTGCTGAGTATGATGCAACGTCCATTAGGGTTGGCATATTTATTTTTCCGTCCCAGTCAGATCCTCCTGATATAATGGTACCTGCTGATATTTCTGCAGTATAATTTGCTGTAGATGTCTGTCTTATCAATATGAAGTCATTTACTAATTCTACATCACCTGCCAAATCTATTAGCTCTGCCAATGAAATGTTGACTTGGTTATCAGAGTCCACAATAAGCTCTTCTATAGGCGAGCCTATAGGCACTCTGACTTGGGTCACGTTCTCATCAATTATTTCCTGCTCATCATCTGCAAGGGTCTCGTTCTCTTCAATCTGCGTTGAGATTAGCATTGTCAGGGCTGCATCAGTATACCAGGGGGCATAGCTGACATCTCCAAAGATTATTGAATCAAAGGCGGGACTTGCAGAACCCCAGTAGTTGTTTTCTGCATCAAAGGTATTGGTTATATCTTCATTGTTTAAAGCAACATTGTAAGAGTAGTTGTTTTCTGCATCAAATGCAACCTCATCTACGTTGATTATTATCCTGTTTAAGTGCGCTTTATTTCCGAGAGCTGATAAAATAATGATAGCTGCAGGTTCAATATCCCAATACGTATACTCAAACTTATTGTTATTCACAAGATCGTTATTGATTATATCAACATTAGTTACTCCAGATCCATCACCCTGATCTAAGTAGATTCCCGGACCGCTGTTTTCAGAAATATTATTAGAGTCAATCTTTACTTGGGAGTTTTCATCAGCAGAATAAATATAGATGCCATAGATTTCGCCATAATAATCACCATTAAGCCTTCCATTGCCAGTGATGTGGTTTTCAGAGATATTGACATTGCTGTTGGTTATATAATCTATCCAAACCCCCTCATTGCCATTATCTATAATTTCGTTGTTGCTAATAATTAGCCAGTCGGTGCTATCAACAATTTGTTCAAAGCGTAAACCTACATCTTCGTTATTAGAGATGATATTGTTGCTAAGATTAAGATTTGTGAAAGTAATGCTATCTCCATAGGAGAAGTATATGCCGTCATACAGGTTGTCGTGAATATTGTTTGATATAATGGCATTGCCATCTATATTGCCAACACATTCATTGCTACAGCCGCCTTCACCCAATCCAAGGCCATAATCATTTGCATATAACTCATTACTTGAGATTGTGTTATAAGTTGAACCGCCAATCCAAATGCCATAATCAGTATTGTCATGAATTATATTGTTCAGGATTATATTATCGCGGGAGTAAGGTGACAAATCAACTCCTTTCCTGTTATTGAAGATTGTGTTGTCCTGAATTGTGGCATTACTTACGCCTTGATCAACTCTTATTACAGGATACCCACAACCATCGCCATCTAGATTGAAACCTTGAATGACTACATCATTAGCTTCAACACTTACTACACGCCAGCAATCACCATTTATAATTAATGGAGCATTTCCATCAGCACCAGCATCTTCATTTCCCACATCACCAGTTAATGTAAGACTCTTATCAATAGTTATGCTCTCAGAATAAGTTCCAGCGGCTACATTAATAGTAATAATATCCCCCTCAACTGTTGAATCAATTGCAGCCTGAATGCTACAGTAGTAAGGCGATCCAGTAATATCATCGCAGACATCTGCATTGTTAACATTTAAGGTCACTATAGAAGCTGACACTGTAAAGCTTACCTGGTAAGGATTGCTCAAGATTGTATCAGTTGCTGTGTCAACTAGCTCGTAAGTTACATTATAGTTGCCAACAAGTGCATTTGAGTTTAATCTTATTTGGTCTGCATTTGTAAAAATGTCATTCTCATCTAGACTAAATCCTATATTAGTTACACATAGATTATCATGGAGGGGAGCCTCTGGATCTTCTTCAGAAATATCACATGACCCAAGAGCAACTATTGCTATGATTACTGTCTCATCTGCATTCCACACATAGTTGTTAAATGGATAATGGTAAGTTGCAAGATTTGGCACTTCGCTAGGGGGGTCAAGAAAACCAACCTCATCCATATCAACCATGCTTGGGTCAATACCTGGTGGTCCTTCTATGGTTACTTTCCATTTTATTGTATCATAGGGTACACCATTGTCTGGGTCAGCTAACCCTATAGCTGGACCTGTATATGTTATATCTCTACCGATGTACGCTGTTGACAAGCGTGAAAGCTCAGAGCCAATTTGGGGCGTAAATGAAGGGTCAACAACGCTTGGATCTGAGGTGCTTATCGTTATATCGACAACAGCAAAAACAAATGATGCACTAATTATTGTAATAAAAGCAAATAAGATTACATTGGAAAAAGGTAAAATAAGCCTAGAGAATACAGCTTTAACATTTCTTTTATTTTTACTCATCTTAAGAATAATCCCCAACAATTATAAAAAGAAACCTTAGCTTCTTTTTAAATCTATTGCTTTGTTTGGAAGCAAAATGTCCTAGAACCTATCGGATAATGCAAAATTTGCGAATCAAGAATTGGTGAAGGGCTCATGACAGCGAGTTGAAAATTAAATTTGTGGCGGAATTTTTTATATAATGCCACGGGGAATTTTTGGTTTAAATGCGTTTTTTATGACTTCAGGGCTATAAGCAGAGGGAATTTTTCCAGTATTAGCATAATTATATAACGCGGCGACAAAAATCCCGCTTAAACTTGAACTAATTATCCCCAAAATACCCCAATAGAGGATCATAAGTGCAGCTACTAATATTGTTATAATAAATGATCCTGTGAAGAACGATATTACCAAAGGGATAATTCCAACGATGCCCAAGACCAAAAAGAAGAGTCCCATTGAAAATTGGCCCATTACATTTTCCCCCCAGGTTTTTTTGAATAAATGTCCTGATTTTTTAATGGATTGCATCACACTTATATTCTCAAAAATCATTACTGGGACTACAAAGAAAGTTAATAAGCTCCAAACCATACCGATAATAGCTATAACTATTCTACCTAAATTTTTAGATTTATTGGCAAGCATGTTTAAAATAAGCCCCGCAGTAGCAGATATTAAAGCCCATACAAATATCTTCCCAATATGTCTTGTGGCATTTCTGAAGCCATCACTAAAAGTCGGATCTCCGCCATTTAATCTTATATTGGCGCAGGTTATTAATACTGTATTGAAGAGTATAACAATAAAGTAACTTAAAAAATAATATGCAAATAACAGGATATAATACAAAGGATTGGTTAGTATATCCCCTGTCCTGATATCTGTTAGAAAATAAACCGGAATTATAAAAGATATAAACAATAAAACAGTTGTAATTGAAGATACTATAGGAAACAACATTATTTCTTTGTCTTTTTTAAGAACTGCAAAACTTTCTTTTACTAATTGAAAACTTCTTGAAAACGCTCCTCCCATCTTATTATTATTTTTATGCGTGTATAAAAATGTTTGTAAATGCCTGCCGCCTAAGAGTTAGTATTAACGCTTGGATTGAATATAATCTACTAAGATTAGGCATAATAATGCTGGCTAAGTTTTAGGTTTAAAGTTTTAAGAAAGGATTGCGTATATTTAGTTACTATGCAGTGGTGTTAAAATGAAAGGTTTATAAAGGGGTATTATGCAATTAGAATATGGCAAATAAGAGTCAAGAGAAAGAGTTTGATGGGACAATAAGATATTTAGAAGGGTATGAGTTTCAAGAATTTGCCGAAGAAGATGTTTATATTCCTACACAGAACAAGTATGCTTATTTTGCTCCGAGCTGGCACTTTAGACATGAATTACTAACACAAGAGTTAGTTAATGATATAAGGAAGAATAAGAGGCAGGTTCTGAGCGTTGGTTCTGGAGCAGGATATCTGGAAAGATTTTTAGTAAAAATACTGGGTGTTAAAATGGAACAAATAACCCTTTCAGATAAACACCAAGTTATGCCTGAAGGTTTTGAGAGATTCACTTTTGATATGTATGGAAAATGGCCTGATTTTGGAAAACAATTTGATTATGTGCTTTTTCCTGAATCTGCATTGTTAAATGTATGGCCTGAACAAGGTCTACAGAGACCAGAAGAGTTGTACCATTTAATTGAAAATTCCTTAGTGGCAATGAACAGATTTGGACAAATGAGAATTAACGGGCATTCCCAGAGCGAGGAAAGTGCTGCTACTGTGGGAAGATGGTTAAAACGATATTATCCATCTTCAAAACTAACATATAATCCTAATTTAATTGTAGTTAAAAGCGGATGTAAAGCTAAAGCTCTTTTGCAAAGCTCAGACCAATATGTGGCAAACCTCCTATTCTAGCAGGATTTCATCCAATTCTTATTATTTGCAGAGCTAAATCTTCTATTAATTGCTGTGAGGATTCCTTCTATGACCTTGACTTCTGCCTCTAGAATGTGATTCCCTATGTGCTGGGTAAGGTTTTCTTCCCTCAGGTCTCCTGTATCCACGAGGGCCACTAGGACGATAACCTGAATGCCTTCCATATGCCTTTGAATTAGGTTCCCTTGCCGAAACTGCAAAGGGCACTCTCTGAAATTCTGGAGATTGGAGCTGCTGCACAACTAGAGACCTATCATCAAGCACATTCCTAAAATTATCATGGTCTTGTTCTGACAATAATGAAATTACCTTACCTTCTTTTCCTGCCCTGGCAGTCCTTCCAATCCTATGAATATACTCTTTTGATGTTTTTGGGATGTCATAATTTATTATATGGCTTACATTTTTTATGTCGAGACCTCTAGCTGCAACATCGCTTGCAACAAGGAGGTTAGCCTCATTGCTGTGGAACATTCCAAGAGATTGCTTTCTCTGGTTTTGACTCAATCCGCCATGCAGCCTTTCAGACTGAATTCCCTGCTTGTAAAGATTTTTGCTTAAAGTATCTACCCTGTGTCTTGTTGCGCAGAAGATAATTGTCAAGCCAGGAGACTCATGCTTTAGTATATGGACTAATAATGAAAACTTATCTCTTGAATTTACCTGGTAAAAATGCTGCACCATCTTCTCATGCTCCACATAAGCCTGCGCTTGTACTTTATGGGGATTTTTCATATAGTTCTTTACTACCTCGTGGACCTCACGTGATACTGTGGCGCTGAAAAGAAGAGTTTGCCTGTCTTTTGGAACTTGCGAGATTATCCTTTTCACATCATCTATGAATCCCATGTCAAACATCTTGTCAGCTTCGTCCAAAACAAGTATTTTGACTTTTTTTAGGTTGATTGTGCCCCTCTGCAGATGATCAAGAGTTCTTCCAGGAGTTCCAACAGCTATATCTGCATATCTGAGCTGCGCTATTTGAGGGTTTATAGAAACTCCTCCATAAACAGAAGTTACATTTATTTTCTTATATTTTGAGAATTTTTTCAGTTCTGATGTTACCTGCTCGCAAAGCTCTCTTGTAGGCACAAGGACAAGGGCTTGTATTCCATGATTGCCCTGTACTTTTTCAAGTATTGGAAACCCAAAGGCAGCAGTCTTGCCAGAACCTGTTTGAGACTGTCCAATCACATCTTTTCCTTCCTGGATTAATGGAATTGCCTTCTTCTGTATATCTGTCATCTCCTCAAACCCAAGATCTAAGAAAGCCTTCTTCAATTCCGGATGCAGATGAATTCCTGAAATCATTTTTTTACCTTAGACGGAAATAATTAAGTTGTTTTAAATAGGTTTGGGTTTTCGAAGCCTTAGGTTTTTTGCATGCCAAAAGCATTTGAAAGGTGGAAAAAAGGTTGGCTGTAAGGTTAGCGTCTGGTATAACCTCGGAATTTAACGAAGTTTTGACTCCTCGAAAAAATTCTCCTCGTGAAACAGAGCCGAGAATTTTTTCAGAGCTGAAATTTAATTTAGGGAACTGAAGTGCAATGAGGTTTCCTGTTAATGCCTGTTAAATGCCCGAGCGGAGCGAGAGTGCAACGGGGTCGAGCAACGAAGTTGCGAAGAAGTAGCCAAAAACCTTGGTGGTGGGAACACCACAATTATTTTAGTATCGTGAGAGGTTGCCCGCCCGCTTTTTTGCTTCTTTTTTTCAAAAAAAGAAAGTTTTAGTTTTTAATCCAATCCTTTTTGTAAAGAATAAAGCTCATAATATTTTCCTTTCTTTTTCATCAATTCTTCATGATTACCCACTTCAATGATTTTCCCTTTATCCAATACAACTATTTTATCAACATTCTTAACCGTTGAAAATCTGTGAGCGATTATCACGGTTGTCCTTCCAGAAATTAAAAGTTTTATTCCATCTTGAACGCTTCTTTCTGATTTTGCATCTAGGGCAGAAGTCGGCTCGTCTAAAATTAAAATTCTTGGATTTTTTAGGAAAGCCATAGTTAAAGCAATTCTCTGTTTTTGACCAACTGAAAGTTTAACTCCTCTTTCCCCAACAAAAGTTTTATATTTTTTAGGCAAGGACATGATAAAATTATGAGCGTTTGCGGCTTTTGATGCTTTAACAATATCCTCAAAATTGGCTTTAGGATTTGCATACTTAATGTTATTAATCAGAGTATCATTGAAAATGCTTATTTCCTGCGGAACAATCGCAATTTTCTCCCTTAGCCATTTTAATTTCAATTTTGAAATATTAACATCATCTAAATAAATATTTCCTTTTGTTGGTTGCCAATATCCAAAAATAAGTTCGGAGAGTGTTGATTTTCCTACTCCGCTCTCGCCAACCAAAGCAACGCTCTCTCCGGATTTAATTTCTAAATTTATATTATCCAAGATTTCCTTATCTTTTGTGTAACGAAAACCTATATTTTTAAAAGTTATACTCCCTTTAAAATCATCAATAGTTTTTTCTCCGTGCTTCATTGCTTCTGGGGAAATGCTTTCAAGTTTGATAATTCTTTTTATAGCAACAGATGCCTTTTTATAAAAATTATAAAACTCACTTAATCTAAAGAAAGGACTAAAAGAAAGATTTATGTAACCAAAAAACATCACAAATTCACCCTGTGTTATCTGACCATTTCTCAAAAAGAATATCGCCATTCCAAGCGTAATTACAAAACTTAAATTGTAAATTATTCCCTGAATATGTTGTAATCTAGCCGATTTTTCCGCACTTTCTCTATATGGGGGAAGAGCCCTTCCAATAAAAGATTTCATAAATTGCTTTTTCTCATTCTCTTCCATGGCAAAATTTTTAACTAAATAAATATTGTATAACTTGTCATAAACATTCCCGTATTCTTTCTCAAAAGATTCGTGCATTTTTTCTTGGCTTTTAAGAACTGGTTTTGTAAGTTTTAGAGTTACTATTGAGTATATTATAAATGTAAAAAGAACAACCAGGCCTAATTGCCATTGAATAAATAACATTGCAATTAATGCAAAGATTACAAAGATTAAAGAAGGAAGAATATTAGAGACAATTTGGATAAAATATTGTAAATTCCATGAACCTCTAGACACTTTATTTAAAATCTCTCCTGTTTTTTTGGTTTTGTGGAATGCTATGGGCAGAGTTAAGAAGTGTGCATAAGCATCAACTTCTGATTTCAATGAAAGTTTTGCTCCGAGAATATCACCTAAAGCAGAAGTTCTTGCTGAAGTAAAATTTGAGATAAGTCCAAGTAATGCCCAAATTCCTATTAGTGAAAGTAAAAGGGTGATTGTAGTATTTGGAATTAAAGCTAAATCAAATAATCTTCCGTAAATATAAGGAACAAAAACAGTAAGAATTGAGCCGCATGTGGCTATCGCTAAAATTAATATAAATTCTTTTTTATGTTCTTTCAATAAATCAAAAAGAAAACGTCTTACAGATGATTCTTCAATTTTCTGTTTCATAAAATAAAAGTTGCTTAGCAAGTTTATTAAGTTATTGTTAAATAATCCTCGCTGAAAGCGAGACTATCTATTTTCCGAAGGGAAATCAAGCGCGCTTCCGTCTGGGTGGGGGACTTAAGAGTATATTTCTTTGATTCAAATACAAAATTATTTAAATTAATATAGATATTATTTCCATTATGAAAAAGAGGATTTGTTTTATTATCTTACTTCTATTTGTCTTGGTAGGCTGTACCGAGTCTCCTGAAGTAGAAGACCAACCATCTGAGGATATTGCCGATGTTGTACAATTTCCTGAGCAAGAAGGAGTCATAGATTCTCCTGAAGCGAATGAGTCAGATCCGATTGTTAAGGAGGAAAT
>Ga0209541_10001995_pt1 | contig 39368 bp, 51 predicted proteins | sample RifCSPlowO2_01_FD_184027 | JGI IMG/M metagenome (GOLD analysis project Ga0209541, IMG submission 184027) | Groundwater microbial communities from Rifle, Colorado - Rifle CSP2_plank lowO2_0.1 (SPAdes) (version 2) | ecosystem: Environmental > Aquatic > Deep subsurface > Groundwater | place...
TCAAAGGTGAAAAATGTTACTGAAAAAAGAAACAGGAGGTCGGAATTCCTCTACAGACTAAAGTCTGTTGGAGTTTCCTTCCGACAAAAATGAAAGATAACATTCCTTGGGCTAATTTCTTTGAATAAAAATAACCCATATAGCTATAAGGTTTGTTTAAAGTATAACTTAGATTTCCACTTTTAACTTCTTCATTTAATTCTTTGATTAATTCTGTCCCGGAAGAACTTGTAGTAATAGACTCTGTCATTACCAAGTACCAAATCATCATTGCTATTGTATAACCTTCAATGATTGTTTTTGTTGAAAAAATAGCCTTCCAAAGATTTACAAAAACGAATATGATAAAAGCTACAAATAATGACCATATAATAAATTCCCCAAAATAGGCAAAGCTATTTAAAAGATTTATTTTCCATATTTCATAGTATTTTGTTAGTTTCATTTTCTTTTGTATATTAACGATATTATTTCTTCTATTGGTGGGTCAGAAATATTAATATCAACAACTTTATACTTTTTAATAATAAAATCTATAAGTTCTTGAATAGGTTTTTTAGTTATATCTAACTCTAGATCTATATTGTATTTGTTTAATTTTAATATGTTTACGCCTTCCATTTCGAATTTTTTAATAGGCTCTTCAAATTTAATTGAGATTACTTTATTTCTTAAGAATTTTTTATTTAAATCACTAATTGAACCATCATAAATTATCCTTCCATGATTTACTATTATAATCCTTTTACATAAATGTTCAATATCCTGAGTATCGTGAGATGTTAAAAATATTGTAACCTTTTCCTTTTCATTTAGTTTTTTAATTAATTCTCTCATATTTTGCTTTGCTACAATATCTAAACCTATAGTTGGTTCATCCAAGAAGATAATTTTAGGTTTATGCAATAAAGAAGCAACTACTTCACATCTCATTCTTTGTCCTAATGATAACTTTCTTACTGGAGTATTTAAAATATCTTTAATTTCAAATACCTTAACCAAATAGTTTAATCTTTCCTCATATTCTTCTTTATCTAATTCATAGATTTTGCTAAATAAATTGAAGGTATCTATTGCAGGCAAATGGTACCATAATTGAGGTTTTTGTCCAAATACAGATCCAATTTTGAATGACAATTCTTTTCTTTTTTCCCATGGTATTAAGCCTAGAACTTTTGCCGATCCTGATGTTGGGAATAAAATACCTGTAAGCATTTTTATAGTTGTAGATTTACCTGCCCCATTTGGACCTATAAATGCTAACAATTCACCTTCATTTACATTAAAGGAAAAATTATCTACTGCTAGTAATTTTCTTTTTTTAGGCTTTATAATAGATTTTAAACTACCTAAAAACCAGGTTCTTTATGTTTTGTATAGAATTCTTTTTTGAGATTCTTTATTTGAATAACCTGTTTCATTTTACACCTCTTATATTCAAAATAATTAAATACCTCAGACCCTTATACATTTCTATGCAGGACTTTAATAGATTTACAAAGGATGTTTTATTTAAATGCGATAATTGTGGGTTTTCAATTACTGAAACTTCAAAGTTCTGTCCCAGATGTGGTTGTTCTTTATAAGGCATTTTATACTCCATTCTTATCCTTAGTGATTAAAAACTTAAAAATACACAACCTAAGAATAAGAATTTATGTTTAGATTGCGTTTAGGCAGTTAACAGAAATCTTATTATTTAAATCAAATTTCAATAATCCTGCTAACCATCTATATATCATAAATTAAAGAAATAAAGACTAATATATAAAGATATCGGGAACAATTATTTAATTATTATTTTCATTACTTTCTAATTCATTTAAAATACCTTACCTAGCACTATTCTAGGGTCTGGAAATATTTTGCTATTCATCTTGAAATCCTCCTTTGTTGAGTAACCTATTGGTGTTTTTCCCACAGGAGGTAAATCTAATAAAATTTGGTAATGTATGTGTCTAGACCAACCTCCATTTTCTTCAAAATTTCCTAAAGTAGCTATTTTCTGTCTATCTTTCATAAAGGTTCCTAATTTTGGTAAATCCTTTGATAAATGTCCAAAGAAGCTGTACCATATTTGACCTTTTATGTCATGTTTTATAATAATATAATATCCATAACTATTTGGTCCTGCTTCCTTATCCGCTCTTACTATAATACCCCTAAAGGGAGAATATATTGATTCTAAAGTGCTAGAAAAAATATCTATACCCAAGTGTATTGTTCTATTTTCCTTTTCTATATGTGAGCCTTTTAACATTTCTTTCCTATCTTCTCCATATCTACCAATTAAATAACGTTTTCCTGTTTTTAATAAAAGTGCATCGTTAAATCCTTGCCTATTTTTAGGTAACTTTGGATCTATCTCCTCTTTTTTACACTTAGAAAAAAACACTTTAATGTTTTTATAATCAGGTAAATCTGGGGGTATTTGATTAAAATCTAAGATTATTACTTCAGAATTTTGCTTCAATCTAGGTAATATTTCAAAAAATTTTATACTATTAAAATTAAGCATAGTCTAAACTCCAAAATTTATAAAGATTTTCTCTAGTGATAAAAGCTGGGAATAAATCATTATAAGGTGTATTTCTTGGTACTCCTGAAATAGGTACATGTTGATATAAAATTCCACTTTCTGGAAATCCATATTCCTTTCCAATTTCTATGGAAAAGGTTCTCCCCTGTAATTTAGCTGTTCTTAAAACACCAATAGCATTCCCGTTACACTCTCCAAAAACAAAGTCGATTTCCCCATCTAAAATATCCTTTTGTTTCGATCTTTTGGTTAATTCTAAAAGAAGCGTAGATGAAACAGCAGTATAAAGTCCATTTCCAGTATGTCCATCTGCAGTTGCAGCTTCTGTAATCTCGGTTATTCTTAAATAATTTTTATCTAAAGGAATTTTTGCTAATTCTGCAATCCCTGCCGATACAATTTGATTTTTTTTATATGCTATTGCCATTAAATTATTTGGGTTTAGTAGAATTTCTCTAACATTATTCCTATTCCAATTAAACCTAATATATAACTCTGTAATTTGATCAATAATTGTTTCATTTATGTAATTTTTATTGATAATCGAAATTGAATAACCTTCCTTTTCTACTCTTTCAAGAATTTCTCGAGGCGAACGTTTTTTTAATAAAAGAGCTTGTTGCATATTCTTCTTATATAAACCTAGTTCTTCTTTTAATGATTGTCTTGTAGAATGATTTAAACCAAAATAAACTAAGATTGTATTTTCAAGATTATTTTGGGTACCCTTTAAGGGGATAAGAGCTTCTATAAGATAACGATCTTCCTGTAAACTTCTAAGAATTTCATTGCTAACTACCGCTCTTAAACTAATTCTTGTAATTTTATTTGAAAAATTATTATTAACTTGTTGAAATAATTCGTTTATCACACTTTCTAAGTCAGGTTTATTGTCTATAATTTTCTGCGTATAAATACCTTTTATTCTATTAAAGGAAGCTATTTGTGGTGGCCATAAACTACCAATTGAACTTGTTAATCCAGCCTGTTGTGGTTCAGGTACATCTTGATTTAAATTTATTTCAATAGTATTTTGATTTGTTTTCATATTTTTACCCTTGAACTTTTTATTTCGAAAACCTTAAATAGTATAATAACTTAACGTTATCTTAATAACAATTTAATTAAGGATTTGTTATGATAGGAATTTCAAGAGCAACCGAGGAGATTATTAGAAAGAAACCATTTCTACAGGAAGCTCTATCAAGAGGAATTATAAATTATGTTGCTTTAGCCAATTCTCTAAAAAATGAAATTGAAGGTGAAATTGGTAAGGAAGTTAAAATTCAAGCTATAGTAATGGCTTTAAGGAGATTAAGTGAGAGATTAAGTATTAAGTTTAGCGATATAATTAAATTTGATAAAGATACTGATATTACGACCCAATCTGAATTATTTGAGATTAGTGTAATAAAATCCTCTACTGTATTCCAAACTTTAAAGAGTTTATATGATAAAGTTGATTTTGAGAAAGGAGATTTTTTAACTATAACACAGGGAATTCATCAAGTAACAGTAATATCTAATAAAAGATATAAAAAAGAATTTACTAAAACATTAAATAAAGAAAAGATTTTAAAAGATATAGATAATTTAGCTTCATTAACTATAAAAATACCAATAAGCTCGATTGATACTCCAGGGTTATTTTTTCTTGTAACGAGAGCTTTGACTTGGGAAAATATATCTATTGTAGAGATTGTTTCGACCTTTACCGAATTGACATTTATATTAAGAGAAAAAGACATTACTGCAGCTTATAGGGTTATTAAAAATTTATTAAAATCTATTTCATAAGGGGAAATAATAATACATCTTTTATATTGTTATAGCCTATTAGTAACATTACCATTCTATCTATTCCTAAACCTAAACCCCCTGTTGGAGGGATTCCTAATTCTATTGCTTTCAAAAAATCTTCATCTAATTGGTGTGCAAGTTCATCACCTAATTCTCTTTTATCTGCCTGTTCTTCAAATAATCTTCTTTGCTCTATAGGATCATTCAATTCAGAATATGCATTTCCTATCTCCATTCCTGCTACAAAAGGTTCGAATCTTTCTATTAATCTTGAATCCTTTCTATGAATCTTACATAAAGGAGTTGTTTCTTTTGGATGGTCTATTACAAATGTTGGTTGTATTAATTTATTTTGCGAATAATGTTCAAATAAGGCTACTACTAATTCTCCCCAACACCATTTTTCTAATTCGCTCTTTGGTAAAGTTATTTCAAACTCTGGATAAAGCTTTTCCTCTATAGTTTTTCTTAAACCATCTATGTTTAAATTAGAAACATTTATTCCCGTATCTAAGGTTACCAATTCCAACATACTAACCCTTGTCCATGGTTTTTTGAAATTAATTTTAGCTTCGATATTGTCACTTATTTTATACATTACTTCTGTTGTTCCTAAGGCTTTTAGAAAAATAGATTCATAAAGTTCCTCAGTCAAGTTCATCATATCATTATAATCAGCATAAGACCAATAACATTCCATCATTGTAAATTCGGGATTATGTGAATGATCTATACCCTCATTTCTAAAATTTTTACAAACAGTGTAAACTCTTTCAAAACCACCTGCAATTAATCTTTTTAAATAAAGTTCAGGAGATATACTTAAATAATATTCTTTTCCTAAGGCATTTAAAAATGTCTTAAAAGGTCTTGCACTTGCCCCACCATAAACAGGTTGTAAGATAGGGATTTCTACTTCTAAAAATTCTCGTTCGTTTAAAAAATCTTTTAGAGCTTGTATTGCTTTTGATCTTATTTCAAATTTTTTTCTTACTTCTAAACTAGTTGCAAAATAATCGCTTCTATTCCTATAAATTAAATCAGGATCTTTTAGTCCATGCCATTTCTCTGGTAAGGGTCTTAATGATTTACAAAGCATTATTAAATCCCCGGCATTAATCGTAAGCTCACCTTTTTTTGTTTTGAATACATTTCCATAACTCCCAATGTGATCGCCTATATCTAAATATTTTACTAATGGAATATCGTTTTTAACTAAAAGTTGTACCTTTCCATAGCCATCTTGCAAATCTAAGAAGGATAATTTTCCTAAATTCCTAATAGACATGATCCTACCAGCAATATTTACATAGTCATTTGTTTGGTCTCCAGCTTTTAGGTTAGAATAACTTTGTATTAGATTTGAGGTTTTGTGACTTCTTGCATAGTTGTAAGGATAAGGATTTATACTATTCTGTCTTAATTCTTCAATCTTTTGTTTTCTAATTTTAATTAATTCGCTTTCCATCTTATTCCTCAAATTTTCTAATGTATAATATTGACTTTATTTTTTTGTGCATTTTCATTTCTTTTAGTGCAGAGTCTATCTTTTCTTCAGTAGTAGGATAGATATATGCAATATCAGGTGTTTCTGTTCCTACAATATCTTCAAAAATTTTTCCTTCGATTAGATCCTCCATTTTTCTTATACTAATCCCTTGTTTTTCAAATATTTCTGATTTTATCTTAAAAATGCCCGGTACTTCTGGGGATATGGATCTTATATAACCAGATGATTTTCTTTCTCCTACGCGTGTTATTTTTAAAAAGGATTTTCTTCTGTAGGGATAGATTAGTTTTGGTTCTTTTCCTTCTGCAATTGTGTCTATAATATCGAATAAATCTTGAATTATTGCATACGCAGTTGGTTCCCCACCAGCGCCCTTTCCTATTAATTGTTGTTTTCCCATACGTTCAACATCGACAATTATAGTATTATTTTCGTAATTGACTTTTGCGATTTCATGATTCGATCTTATTAACATTGGATAAACCTTTGCTTCTATTCCGTCCTTTGTTCTTTTAGCTTGTGCAATAAACTTTACATCGAATCCTTCATGATTATTATAAGCTATATCTAAAATATCTATAAGGGGTATTTCTCCTCTAGCAATCCCTTCTGTACCTTCGGTTGATATTGATATCTGCTTTGGTTTTATTAGGGATTGGAAGGCTATGGAGGCTAGTATACTAAGTTTATATCTTGCATCATTGCCAGATACATCATCAGAAGGGTCTTTTTCTGCAAATCCCTTCTCTTGCGCTAGTTTAAGGGCTCTTTTATAACCCATACCATTTTTCATTTGTGTTAGAATATAATTTGTTGTTCCATTCAATATTCCTGAAATACTATTTATTCCATAATTATAATAGCTAGAAAGCAATTTTATTATTGGAATGGCGCCACATACAGAAGCTTCTATACCTAATCCAACAGCATTTTTACGTGCCTCTTCGAAGAGTACGTCACCATAATCTGCTATTACCATTTTATTTGCTGTTATTACGTGTTTTTTATTTTTTAAAGCGGATAAAATATAATCATATGCTTTGTTTCCACCCATTAATTCTATAACAATATCAATTTCTGGATTATTTATAATATCTTCAGCACTTTCTTTTCCAATATGTAAAATATTTCTAAGATTAAATTTTTGCTCTAGTTTTTGACGTAATTCGTTTTTGGAATTAGTATTTTTCACGGCTATTCCTGCAAGAATAATATTTTCTAGTTTAGAATTTTTTTTCTTCTCTAATAAAAAATGTGCCACATTACTACCAACATTTCCACATCCAATAATCCCAACATTAATTTTTCTATTTTTCATAATTAGTATTACAATAAACTTTTATTTAAATGAATAGGAAACAAAGTTGGGTACAATAATGTTCCCAAATAATTATAAATAAATCTATTGATTATAAATTTTTAATAAAGAATATCAAGTTTTTTATAATATATAATAAATAATAATTTAGAGTCTGCAAGTTCTAATTTAAATAATTTTCTAAGAAAAAATTTAAATAGGGGCGTAGTATGAGTTTAGAAATGAAATTAAATATTATAAATACAAAAAATATTGTTACAAAAAGTAATCTTCCAGATGCAGACTATGTTATTAACCCTTATGTAGGTTGTCAACATGGATGTATTTATTGCTATGCAGAGTTTATGAAGAGATTTACTGGACATACAGAAGATTGGGGTAAATTCGTTGATGTAAAAATAAATGCCACGGAAGTATTAGGCGATATTGAAAAATATAGGGGTAAACGTATATTAATAAGCTCTGTAACAGATGGGTATCATCCTATTGAAGGCAAATATAAGTTGACTAGGAAAATTCTTGAGGCATTGATTCCAGCCCAACCAAAAATAGAAATATTAACAAAAGCAAGAATGGTGACAAGAGATATTGATATTTTGCTGAAATTTGATGATGCAACTGTTGGTGTTTCTATTGCTACATTAGATGAGGGATTAAGTAGGGAGCTTGAACCTTTAGCAGCTTCACCACATTTGAGGATTGATGCAATTAAGAAATGTAAGGAAGCAGGATTAAAGACTATATATTCTTATCACCCATTTTCCCCTATATAACTGAAATTGAGGAGATTATAAAACAGGCTAAGGACCATATAGATTTTTTTATGTTTGAAAATTTGAATTTAAGACCATTGAATATTAAAAAAGTTTATGACTTTATAGAAAAAAATAGACCTGAGTTGTTGGAAAAATACAAACAGATATATAATAAAAAAGATAATAGTTATTGGGATTCTTTAAAAGAAAAAATACAAAAACTATGCAGTGATTGTGAAAAAGAGGCTAGAATTTATTTTCATCATGGGGGATTTAATTAATGTTGAATCTTGAAAAATTATCTGAATTTCTTGTTAAAGCAAAAAGGAATACTTTCGCTGTTAAAAAAAATAAAACGCTATCTTCGAGATTGAATTCTGAGGATTATGAATTTAGGGAAGGAGACTTTGTTTATAGAGATAGTTTCTTTGGCAAGAAATATGATTTAGGGCAGGAAATTGTTTGGTTTAGGAAAAATCCTATTTGGGGTATGAACTATATGGGTGGAATGAAAAATGAATTTGCGAATTTATCAAAAGCGACCTTCCAATTTTTAAGAAAATGCCTTGAAAGAGTAGATTTAAGCATGCCTTTTAGAGGCCCTAAAGAATTTAAAGAAGAAGATTTTTACTATGAAAATAATGTTATTGGGGAAATAGTTAGATTCTTTGGTGAAGAAAAGATCTTCTTTAAAGGCATTGAAGTTTATAGTAGAACATATCATGGTGGATTAATAAAAGACTAAGAATTAAAAATAGTAAAATTTAAGCATTTATATGATAGAAGTGGAAGTAAGAGGAAAAATAGAAGATGATTTTGATAAAGTTTTAGATTTATTTAATCAGAAAGCTAAATTTATTGAAGAAAAAGATAGATTTTCTTTGATTTATTTTAGACATGAGGTAGTTAAAGATGTGCGCGAAATTAGAGATGAGAAAGTTGATTTGAGGTTAAGAGTAACTAATAAAAATGCTGAATTAACTTTGAACTATGGTATCTGGGGCGGTAATGACGTAAGAAAAGAGATTTCTATTCCTATACTTTTAGATAAATTCTCTGATTTTGTTAATTCCCCTGAACTACCTATGAAAAATGTGATAGATCCAACAATTATTGCAAAAGATAAAATTATTATTCCAGATAATGTTGTTAAGATTAATAATAAAGGCCATTTAATAATCGGAATAAAAAATATTGCTAGCAACTACAGAATCTTCACTTAGCTTGTTTGAAAAAGCAGTAAAGAAATGGGGGTTGCCTAGAGAAACATTAAGTGATAGGGGGGCTCAATATTACTCAGGACCTGATGAAGCCTGTAAGTTTCTGGAATACGTGGAATCTAAGGGTGTAAAGCACATTTATGCTTCTGTAAAGAAACCAACTACTTGTGGCAAGATGGGGAGGTTGGGGGGAACACTAATACAGAACGATGGGATTTTCCCTCATTAAGGACATTTGTGAATTATTATAATCACAAAAGACCACATATGTCCTTAGAATATCTAACGCCACATAAAGTCTGGAGGAGAGACCTTAAAGTGTGACATCATTTCGAGACATCACAGGAACAATTAATTCATTGATTTATTTTCATTACTTTCTAATTCATTTAATATGCCCAATTCTATAAAAACCCTATGACAATTTATAAAAAAGTCTAGTTCACTTATAACATAGGCCTCTTTTTTATTAAATTGATCTTTTTCAATTTTTTCTCTAAGATTATTGCTCATTTCTTTGATTTTATGAATATCTTTGGTATTATAGATTAAATCAACTTGTTTAGATACTAAGTCAAAACTTTCTTTAATATAGTTTTTTACCTTTGATGTACAACCAAATTTATTAATATTCTCACTTAAATATCTAATTTTTCTTACAATTTGTTCTAAAAAAATCATAGATGACCAAATCATCTTTTTCTTATGGTCACCCCAATTAGCAAAATTTAACTCCCTTAAATAATAATTAATAAACTTAATTATATTATCCTGTCTATCGTGAATTGTATCGTAAAATAATTTAAATTCTTTTTCTGTGGCTTGAAATAAATCATTTAATGTTTCTTTTATTAGAAAAAATATTCTTTTTTCAATTTTATCAAAATCTATTTGGCCATCAGCAATAAAAAATTCTATAACCACCTTATTAGCTGTTTGGGAGATAATCTCTGCGCCTACAAATCTTTGAATAATAAAATTTATTGTAGACTGAGTCCTAACAGAGGGGCTAAATAAAGGGATTTTTCCTCTCTCGTACAATAATTCGGGCTTTGAGAATGTTAATATAACTTTTTTGTAATTCATTCTATAAATAATTGTTAAATATCTAAAAAGCGAATATAATGATTGATTATCTAAATTGATAGTAATTTCTTTATCTTCTTGCTGATTATTCCCAATACTATAAATAATTTTATTTCCATCTAACTCTATATCCAATTCATCACCTTTATTTATATCGTTATTTTTAATGAATTGAGAAGGGAGACTTACTGTTAAAGTACTATTTCCAACTAAATTTACTTTTCTTTTCATACAAAAATTCAAAATTTTACTATTTATATACTTTTCGAAAAATAATTACATAATTACATATAATAATTATAATTGCAAAAGGTATATATATTCCGTTCCCTAATTTGTTCCCATGAAAATGCAACAAAAAACTATGTTAAATCCATATCAAATTTATCTAGATAAGAAACCTATAGTTGTTAAAGGCCACATTCAGGTTTATGATGGGGGAAGAAAGAAGATAGAAATTAAGAAAGAGATAAAGAGCATTTTCAATATTTTAGATGAACCGAGTGTATATTATGAAATGGAATATGATTTTAACTTTAATAAGCTAGTTGAAAGATTAAAAGATATTTATGAAAAAACCGGACAATTGCCAATATTTTTGAATTTTAAGAGAGAATTATGAGTAAAAAGATTATTGAAATGAGCTATTATTTTACTACAACTTTTCTTGTTTCTTCAACTATTTTCCCCAAGTTTTGTATTATTGAGCCGTACATTCTTTTAACTAGTAAAGTATAAATAGATTCTTTTAAAGGACCTGTACAAAAGTTTACCATATTCTCTATTTCATCTAGAGATTTGTAGGTTTTTAAAGGGATTTTACACTTCATGTCTTTGTTTTCCAATAATGCTTTAACAGTTACATCTGCTCCTGGTTCTAGTCTTATTAATTTAGCTTCAAATTTACATTCTTTTCCCTCTTTTCCTGTTACTTTATATTCGTATAGATTATTATTTTTTATTTGTGTGTATTTTACAGACTTGCAACTTTCAAATCTTTTATTAAAACAATCTGTATCAATTTTACAGTCTTTAGGAGAGGTGATGTAAATTAAAAACGTTATAGCTAATAAAACCAGGATTACTATCAGCCAAGGTCTCTTTTTTAAATTCATAAAAATAATAGAATAAACTTATTTAAATTGATTTCGGAGTGAAAAAATTATAATTCGCTTCTTGTTAAAATTACTGTTTTTGAATTAGGGTTTTCTATTAAAGAGTTCATTCCAATCAAAAATTTAACATTAGCGATTTCTACCATTCTAAGTAAATCCTTGTTTATATTTCCATCAAAGACAATTGCATGTACTGAATCCAAATTTCTAACTGTAGACGCTATTTCTGTAGTTGGTACTTTACCTAGAATATTTGAATTTTCGTCCAATAAATATGCGCCCCTAGTACCTATTAAATCGTCCAGCATTTTCTTGAAATTTTCTTTTTTAATTTTTGGAATCTCAGATGATTGCTGGACGAATCTTCTTTGTATTTGCGGTGAAGGCCTTCTTTCTTGCTGTTGCATTTGTTGAACAGGCTTTGAAATTATCTCTGCTTTTACCTGCTCTAATGCTACTCTATTTCTTAAAGCTTTATGGATTTCCTTTTTAGTTATTTCTTCTACTTCTTTTCCATCTGGAGCTTTTGCTACATAATCAATTTCTGTCATTTGAGAAAGTTCTTTTATAATTAAATCCCCCCCTCTATCTCCATCTACAAAAACTGTTAGAACTTTTTTATTCCCTAGATCGACGATAGTTTCTGGTATAGAAGTTCCATTAACTCCAATTACATTTTTGAAGCCATGTTTTAGTAAATTAATTACATCTGCTCTTCCTTCTACAACTATAAGCTCTTCTGATTCATCTATTGCTGGACCTGCTGGCAATCTATCTCTTCCATATTCTGTTACTTCCATCATTCTGACACTTTGAGCTACTTCTTCTGCCATTTCTGCGGAATCTGGTAAGACATTTTCTGTTAATTCTTTTAAAAGTTCTTTTGCTCTGTCTAAAACATAATTTCTTTTGCTTACTCTTACATCCTCTAATTTATCAATTTTAACTTTTGCATTACAAGGGCCTATTCTTTGGATGGTTTCCATGGCTGCGCCTATAATTACGGTCTCAACTTTATCCAAAGAAGTGGGTATTATTATCATTCCACTTGTTTTTCCACCTTTAGTCTCAGTCTGTACTTCAATCCTTCCAATCCTTCCTGATCTTTGTAATTCTCTTAATTCCAAATCCGCGCCTAATAAACCTTCAGTCTGACCAAAAACAGCACCTATAACATCTGGTCTTTCAACAGTACCCTCAATCTGGATACTTGCATTTATAATATACTTTGCAGATACAGGGCTTATCTTACCCATTTTAATTTCCCCCTATAGAACGAGTTTCAACAGCCTACAAATATGTTTAAACCTAACTCTCTTAGCTTAATGATTTATAATTGAGCATTTTCTTGAAATTTTTGAATTTTATTGAATTTGATTGACTTGAAAGCTCTTGTTCTATGTTTTGATTATTAATATTTGCCAGAACACTTAACTCCCAATTTTCATAGCTTGAGAAATTCTTAAGCTTGATTGAGTGATTCTAGTGGCTGGCTTAATTTTGGTATAATAAAGTTGTATATAAACCTATCTTTTTTAAATCCCTTGTGTAGGTTTAAAATGTAACTATCTAAGAGTAGATATACACCGAAAGGTTTAAATATAAGTTCTTTATCTATAATAATATCACCTCTTTTTTCCTATGAATCTGCCTTCTCCGTTGAGGGGAGGGCGGTTCTTAGGTTTAATACGGTTCTTAGGTTTAATAAAATGGCAAGAATTAACAAAATTCATTGTTTTAGCAAAAATCTTATATATAACTTATTTACTATAAATGCATTCATTGAATTAAGAAGATGAGAGACACACAACCAATATTTATATTGCCAGAAGGAACATCAAGAAAATTAGGAAAAGATGCTCAAAGGAATAATATACTAGCTGCAAGAATTGTGGCTGAAACTGTAAGAACTACTTTAGGACCAAAGGGAATGGACAAGATGATTGTTGATGGTATGGGGGATATAATTGTTACTAATGATGGTGTTACAATTTTAGAAGAGATTCAAGTTGAACATCCTGCTGCTAAAATGATTGTTGAGATAGCTAAAACTCAAGAAAATGAGGTTGGGGATGGAACTACTACTGCTGTTGTTATTGCAGGTGAATTATTGAAAAATGCAGAAACTTTATTGGATAAAGAGATTCATCCAACTGTAATCACTAAAGGTTATAAAATGGCTGCTGAAAAGTCTCAAGAAATTCTAAATAAAATTGCTGAACCGATTACTAAAAATGATAAAATTCTTTTAAAACAAATTGCTGAAACTGCAATGACTGGAAAAGGTGCTGAATCTTCAAAAGAAAAATTAGGAACTTTAGTTGTTGATGCTGTTACACAAGTTGAAGATGCAAATGAAATTAATATGGGGGATATAAGATTACAAAAGAAAGTTGGTGGGGGTATAGAAGATTCTGAATTGATTAAGGGGATTGTTTTAGATAAAGAAAAGGTGCATAGTGCAATGCCTAAACAGATAAAAAACCCTAAAATTTTATTATTAGATGTTGCTTTAGAAATTAAAAATCCTGAGACTGATACTAAAATACAGATATCTGATCCAAGACAATTACAAGGATTTTTAGAACAGGAAGAAAATATGTTGAAAAATATGTCAGAGGCTGTAATTAAATCTGGTGCTAATGTTGTTTTCTGCCAGAAGGGAATCGATGATTTAGTGCAGCATTATTTAGCTAAAGCTGGAATTTATGCTGCCAGAAGAATTAAAAAATCAGATATGGATGGTTTAGAAAGGGCAACTGGGGCTAAAGTCGTTTCTAGCTTAAAAGAAATAGGTGTTGATGATTTAGGAAGCGCTGGAATGGTTAGAGAGATTAAAATTGGAGATGAGGAAATGACTTATGTTGAGGGCTGTAAAAACCCAAAAGCTGTTACAATTTTAATTAGAGGCGGAACAATGCATGTTGTTGATGAGGTTGAGAGGGCTGTTAAAGATGCAATTGGAGATGTAATAGCTTCTTTGAAATTAGGCAAGGTTGTTGCTGGTGCTGGTGCTGTTGAAACCGAAGTGGCAATGCAATTAAGAAAGTTTGCTACAAAATTAAGCGGAAGAGAGCAATTAGCTGTTCAATCATTTGCTGATGCTATTGAAGTAATACCAATAACTTTAGCTGAGAATGCAGGTTTAGATCCCATTGATATTTTAACAGATATGAAAAATCATCATGATAAAGGGGAAAAATGGGCTGGAATTAATGTGTTTACTGGAAAAATTGTTGATGCATGGAAAACTGGTGTTATTGAATCATTAAAGATTAAAACACAAGCTATTAAATCTGCATCAGAAGTTTGTGAATTAATTTTAAGGATTGATGATGTAATAGCTGGTGGTGGAAAATCTAATACACCTCAAATGCCTCCTGGTATGGGTGGAATGCCTGGAATGGGTGAATACTAATGCTTAACTTTCAGTAGGTATAGAAAATGGAAAACCCCCTTACGATTATGAAGAGTTAGATTAGTTTTACTTTCTAAAGAAGAAAGATACAGAAGAACAACGAAAAGTTTCTAGCTGTTCCACCATCGTTTCCAGATTTATAGATAACTGTAGAGTCTGCATATAAACATAGCACAAGCTGGTCCATAAACATAATTTTTAAAAGAAATTAATATAAACTTGCAATTCTATAATTTTTTATGCCAGAGATTATTACAAAATATCCAGAAATAGTTCTTAAAATCTTAAAAGAAACAGGTGCAATTTGTGGTGAGGGAGTTCAACAACAAATCCTTAAAGTTTGTCCCCCTGAAAGATTTTGTTCATTACCCACAGGAGAAATCTGTGTTTATGGCGTAAACGAAATCTCTAAAATGACTCAAATAAAAACAGCAGATTTAATTACATATACTCAAAATCCAAACATAAATGCAAATTTACTGTTTATACTGTTTATTTTTGGCTTAATTTTAGGTATTTTAATTACAATTTTTATAAAAACTATTAAGAAAAAGCCTTAAAGAGTTCCAAAATCTTTTTATACCCGTATTTATTAATGATATAAGAAAAGAGGTTAAAATGGATCCAATTGTCAAGGAATTAATTAAAAACAATATTGAATTAAGCAAAAAAAGCGCTGATTTAGTTATTTCTGTAAAAGAATTAAGCAATAGGATTTCTAAATTAGTTGATGTTTTTGAAGGTGCAGCTAAGGTTATTAAAGAAGAAGAGGTTAAAGAACCATTAGTTGAAAAGATAACAACATTAATAGAACAAAATAAACAGATAGCTAAAGGTTTATTGATTCTTGAAAGATTTATACAGGAAAAATCACCATACCAAGTTACTGTACAACAAAAACGCTTTTAATAATATGAAAAAGGAAGATATTAGATTTATTTATAATCCAATACAACAGGAAGAAATAGATTTAATTAAAGATGTAAATAAAATTTTGATTGAGAGACCCCCTACTATTGAAGAAATAATTTTAAAAAGATTTGTAAGGGCAAGTTTTTATCAAAAGAAAAAAAGATTGATTGAAGAGTTAAAAGAAGAAAAACATATTGAAATAAAACCCATTAAAGAAACTATTGTTGTAGAGGTTAAACAACCAGAAATTAAAGAGGTAAGAATTGCTCCAATACTGATATCAACTGCTGCACCTCCAAAGATTAGTATTCTAGAAACATTTGCTGAAGTAAAACCTGAAGCTAAAGAAGTTGAAAAGGTTCCAGAGATTAAAGCTGAAAAATATGTTGAATCTGCTTTAGAAGGTTTTCAAGAATCTTTAGTTGAGGCTGAAGCTAAATTAATACCTAAAGAAGAAAAACCAGAAGTTTTGAAAGTTCCTGTTAAACCAGAAATAAAAGTACTTGAAGAGCCACCAACACCGCCATTTATCGAGAAATTTATTGATTTAGTGATTGATGAAGAAGGAAAAAGTATAGTAAAAGTTAGAATTGTGAAGGATACCTTAAGCGGGGGAATGTTTTATGAAGTTCAAGAGCCCTTTATTGATAAAAATTTATATTTGTATGCTATTGAAAAAGATTTAGATCCGAAGCATAAAAAATTTGAGAAATATACTGAGAATTACTGCCGTAAATTAGGTTTAGAATTTAATGAAAAGGTAGTTGGGGCTTTAAGATATCATTTGTTTAAGTATAATTCTCCCTTTGGGCCTATAGACCCTTTAATACATGATTCTGATATTATTTTGATTTCTTCTACAATAGCTTCTCCCTTGATAATAAAGTATAGAACTGGAGAAAGTATGAAGACAAATTTAAAGATTGAACAGGCAGATTATGTCTCATTTATAAGAAGTTTGGGTGATTTAATTGGGGTAAAATTAACTTTAAAAGAACCGTCTGTTGAAGGAGTTTATCAGAATTTTAAGTTTGTTTTGAATATAGGCGGAATGGTTAGACCAAGTTTTTCAATTGAAAGAATTTGACAATTATAAATTTTTAATCGCTTCAGGAAGGGTTTTAATTTTTGAACTTGATCCAATAAAAATAAAAAAGCAAAATCCAAAGATTATTGTAGAAAAACCAAAGAATATTACAAAATCAAAATAGTCATTAAATTTTATCCCTCCAGTTATAAAGGCGATGAATAACCCAATTAAATAGGTAAATAATATTACTACCGTTGTTGAAGCAATAATAAGATTTTTTTGAAATTCTAAATCTAATATATTCTTTTTAATATTTCTCATTTCACTTTTTACTGAACACTATGGCTATGGTTATAACCCCAATGATTCCTGCAATAACTGCAATTATCAAACCGGTAATTGATCTTGGTGTAAGTTGGGATAGAGATATAATCCCTGTTAAACCTCCAACTAAAAGCATAATTCCGATTGTGCCGAATATTCGATTCCAATCTCTTGCCATATTGTTTTTAATATCTCCTTGTTTATATTTATTTCTAGGTTTTTCCATCACTTAGATATCTGGAAAATGTTGATTCAAATGAATTAGTAGTTGTTGTTAATGTCCTTTTTTTAAGACTAAGGTCAAGCAGATTACCCTTCTCGATAGATCTTAGTTCTTGTATCCCTTTTCCTGCTTCTCTATAAAAATTACCAACAATTTTTCCAAAATCTTCTAGTTGTCTTTTTACATTAGCTGTTAATTGACCTGCTTGGATTTCGTACATTTTTAGTCCTATTGCATTCTGAAAGTAACCAACAACTACCTGAAAATCTAGATTGAATCCGGTTAATACACCATGAGTTCTTCCTACGCTTAATAAATCAACAACTGCAGTTTTGGTTACTACATCCATTAAATCTACATTTTTCATTAATGCAGTTTTTAAATTCTCATGATGACTCTTATCTACAAAAGCTAAGTATGCCTGACCAGTTGTTCTATAGAATCCAACTTTTTCCTTATCCATCTTCATTAGTTCCTTTTTTGCATTTTCTATATACTCCTTATGTTGTTTTATATCCTGTTCCATTCTTTGTTTTACTCCAATACTTTTTTCCATTGTTTCAAATATGTCTTTTACATATTTAACCATAGAGGCTGTTCTTTCTCCATATGTAAGATCAAGATCCTCAAATTGTACCAAAAGACCATTCATTTTATCGTCCATAGCTGTTAAAAGCTTGTAAAGGTTTGGTTCTTTTTCTTTCTTTCCTAAAATTTTTAAAGCTCCATTATATAATTTTGTAAAAGGACTATTTATTTCCTCTCCGACTTCATAATTTAATCTCCATAAACTTTCTACTTGTCTTTCTAAAGAGTTTACATCCAATATTGCATGATTATTTCTTTTATTGTAATCTCCCATTTTTAATCCTATATTTTCCATTTTTTTCTCCTAGTCTACTAGCTCATCTAGAGACTCAATTATTTTATTTACTATATTATCAAATTTTTTACTTTCATTATTTTTATTGGAATTATTTTGGTAACCAGTAAATCTTTCAATGCTATAACCGCTTCTTACGCCAGCAACCATTAATCTTTGAAAGTAAAGATCTGAATTGGGTGCATTTTTGATTAAGCCTTCTTCTAGATTATCAACTAAAATTCTATTTCCATAACCTATTATTTCTGGCTTAAGTAATTTTTTTAAAATATCATCCCTTGATTTTTCATCTTTTAAAGCAGTTTCTACTTTTGCGATATTTTTATCTAATGACATTGAAGATCTACCATATATTTTTCCTGCTCCAAAACTTGCTAAAGTTATCATTCCAACTGTAATTATTTTTTTAAACATGAAACTATAAAGTTAAGGTATAAGATATAGTCTGCGGTGAAAAAATTGAAAATATTAAGGTTAAATCTGAAAATAGTGTTAAGAAATTTATAGATCAATATAAAGCTTTATTTTGATTCTTGAAAATCTTTCATAGAATTTATTAGAATTTACACGTGTGTTTTTTGCATTTTGCTTTAAACAGTAGTTTAATGCATTTTCATAATCATTGAGATTCCTCTCTAATTTGGACCCAGCAATTGAATCGAAACCTTTAAATAGTCTACACATATTACACATAAATATGACAAACTTAACATTAGCGGTTCCAGAGATTTTGCATAAAAGGTTATCTGAGCATCCTGAAATGAAATGGTCTGAGGTAGCTAGGCAAGCTTTTGAAAAAAAATTAGAAGAGTTTGAATTAGAAGAAAAAATAATTAGAAGAATTAAACTAACAGAAAAAGATGCAGAAGACATAGGCAACAAATTAAAATCTGATATAAGAAAAAGATTTAAATGAAAATCTTAGTAGATACTAATAGAATAATAGCTGCCTTGATTAAAGACTCGGATTCTAGGAAGATAATAAAAGATAGTGATATTGAATTCGTAACAATAGGGGTATCAAAAGAAGAGCTTGAGAAATATATAAAGGTCATAAAGAAAAAGTCAGGGGTAGGAGATGAAGAATTTAAATATGTTTTTAATAAAATAATGATAAATGTTTCTGTTTTGAGGGATGATTTAATCAAACCATTTATGCAGGAAGCAATGGATATTATGGATCGCATTGATAAAAATGATACACCCTTTATAGCTGCTGCATTAGCTGCGAACCTTCCGATATGGTCTGATGATAAGCATTTTGAAAAACAGAATAAAATAAAAATATTCAAAACAAAAGATTTAGTTAGGTATGTTAAATAAACTAGTTATCTGAAAAGAAATTTTAAAGATTAATCCAAAAGATATTTTAAAAGAATCTAGTTAGTTTAAAATAATTTAATATCCTCGGCTAAAGCCGTAGAATAGATTTAACTACACCAAATGGAAGAAAATATTTTTACGTCCAAGATATGTTTTTTATACCCCAATTATATGTGCATTTGGCAAAGGATTTTATAAAGGTTAGAAGTGAATTTGAAACAGAAATCGTTAACCATATAGCAAACAAGGTAGTTTCAGAAGCAATTTTTAGCAGAGAAGACTTTTTAAAGGCGTTTATTAATTCGAAGGGAGTGAAGAATTTATGATAAATCTTGTAATTTTTGATATGTGGAATACTTTAACTTATAACCGTGTTAAATTAAAAGACGAAATATTAAAGGTATTACCTTTGTCCCCAGATTACGTCCAATCAAAATTAAATAAGCTAAACAAAGGGGGGCTATCTAATAAAGCTTTTTTTAATCAGTTAACCGATAGCAAAGAGATCATTGATGATTTATTAATTAAATGGGAAAAAATAAACAAAGAGGTTATGGTTTTTGAGGATGTTAATGATACCCTTCATGAGCTAAAAATTGATAAAAAATTGGCATTGCTGTCAAATTCTACTCCTAATACACTGGATATTCTTAAAGAAAAGAACCTTTTTAATTTTTTTGATAAAATTTACCTATCTTGCGATTATGGAATAACAAAACCAAATATTGAGTTTTTTAAAATAATAATAAAAGACTTTAATTTAAATCCGAGGGAGTGTATGATGATTGGTGATAAGGTAAATGAGGATCTTACTCCAGCAAAAGAATTAGGTATAATCACTGTATTATTGGACAGGAAAGATGATAAAGAAAAAGACATTTCTGATTTTAAAGTAAATAATCTCAAGCAAATATTAGACATAATTAATGAATTAACTAATAAATTTGAGTGAATACTGCAGACTTTAACTAAGAAAAGAACTGATTAATTCTTTTTGCGGGAATAAGTATGTTTCCTATTGCTTTAAATAAATATTAATATTAAAAATGGTGGGGAGGATGTAAAAAAAACATTTGATTTTTTAGAAAAGGCTTACCCCAAAATTTATAGATTTAAGGCTAATGATATTATTAGAGATTTAAAAAATATAAACTATCCAATAAAAAAAGATAATCTAATTGTCATAGTCGGTAATAAAGATAAATCAATACCAAAAGAAGAGACATCGTGGTTAGAAAAAAAGTATAAGGCTAGGGTAATTAATATTGAATCTAAACATAGTATTGATCTGCCTGAAAAGATATTAAAAGAGGTTTTATCAAAATGAAATCTTTGAAAGAATTTATTGATTTAGCAAAAAAGATATCTAAATCTAAAATAGAATATGGTTCTTCAGGAAATGTTAGCATCAGACTTATTAAATCTCAAATTATAATTAAGCCTACAGGTATTCCTTATGAAAAGATCAATAAAACAAATTTGTCTTTAGTCGATAGCGATGGAAGATTGCTTAAAGAATTAAAGCCATCTTCTGATTTACAAGCCCATTTAGAAATTTATAAAAAAAGAAAAGATATAAACTGTATAATTCATACTCATTCTCATTATGCAACAGTCTTTGCAATACTTGGAAGACCATTAAAGATCCTTTCTACATTTCATGCAGATTATTTTGGTAAAGAGATAAAATGCCTTCCATATGTTAACCACAGAATAGAAAATTTTGGAAAAGATGTTGCTAATTGCAAAGAGAAAGTCTTTCTTCTAGGGAATCATGGAGCTATTATTTTAGGGAATAGTGCAAAAGAAGCATTTAAACTTTTTATTGCTTTAGAAGAAATTGCTAAACTTAATTATCATTGTATTAGCTATGCCGAAGCTAAAGGATTGAAATTAAGAAAGATCAATCGTAGAGATGCTGAAATAATGCACAATTATTATTGGGGGGAATATGGTCAAATTAAGTAATAACATGCAAGATATTGATTTAAAAGCCTAAAGGAAGAAAAAGTATATTCTACACTATAATAATGAGCTAACCAGAGCAATAAAGCAAAACATTTAAAAGAATAAAAATTATTGAATTTTAAAGGAGGTATAAAATGGACTGTTTAAATAACTGCAATTATAATTGTGTGCATCAATTAAGTAAAAAACTAACTTTGCTATGGCGCATTGATCGATTTATAAAAGACGCTAAAGATTGCAAACATGCTGAATGTGCAGAAATGTGGGAAAAGATCGGAAAGGATGAAGAAAAGCATGTTGAGATGCTAAAGAAGGCTATAGTTAACCTTTCAAAGCAAGGCAAATTTAATTAAGATGAGAAGATTAGGAAAAGGTGAAAAGAAGATTATAGCTAATAAGAGGATTAATTATTTGTTTAAATTAGCTTTTAAGACTCATGATAAAGAATTAGCTAAAAGGGCAATTAAAACTGCTAAATCTTTAAGCACAAGATTCAGGGTGTCTATATCTAAAGATATTAAAAGAAAGTTCTGCAAGTATTGTTATACGATTTTTAACAGCGCTAATAATGTAAGAGTAAGAATTAAGAAGAATTTAGTTGAATATAATTGTTTATGTTGTAGTAAAAAATCCAGGTTTCCATTTGTTAAAGAAAAATTAAAAAAATCTAAATAATCTTATTCTTTTTGGTTTATAATCAGGATGTAAGGCTTTAAACAATAAAGGCCATTCTTTTTTGATAAAATCTTTTTCTTTTCTTAACATTTCCCCAAAACCTCTCTTTGCTAGTTCTTTATTTATAATATTCCCTTTATGTGGATGTTTATACTTCTTTTCTAAGGGGGAATTAAAACCATGGCTATAGTGAACTAGTTCGTGTGCTAATGTCAGGTCTATTATAAATTCCGGGATTTTTTCATGTTTAAATAAAGAATTAATTACAATTTCTGATGATTTATCCTTTAATAATCTTATATGACCAAATTTATTCTTCCACCTTCCTTTAAATTTAACTAAAACATTGTTTTTTCTTTCTATATCTGTAAATAAGGTTTCCCAGATTTTATTGAATCTTTCCTGGAGCCAAAGATCGTTTCTCATGATTTTAAGAATTAAATTTTAGTTTTTAAAGTTATTTTTTTCTTAAATTATCCAAACTTAAATAAGATTCCTTTGTTAGTGATAAGGATAAAGCAGCCATAAATAATCCAAAATCCCTTATTGCAATTTCATTGTAGCCTAATGCAATTATTATGAATAAAAGGTGTATTGCTGTTAATGCAGCTGCTAATCTTGTAAATAAACCTAATACTAATAATATTCCTAATAAAATTTCAAAACTTCCATTTAAAATCATAAAAGAATCTATACTTATAGGCAATAAATTTGTAAACCAGTCAGGGATATAACCTGCCATAAACAAAGGATTTAGAACCTCATTAATACCAAACCATAATAAAACAATAGCTAAACCTAGCCGAAGAATTAAAGGGCTGTATTTATCTAATTTAAATTTTTGGTTTATCATCTAGTTTATTAAATGGTTTAACTGGTAATGTTCTTAATTTTTTTGAAGTAATAGCGGCAATATTGTCCCTTTCAATTTTTTCGTTAATTAATTTCTTTAAATCGCCTTGTCTTGTTCTTACTTTATATGCAAAAACATGCTTTAAAACATTCTTTAATCTATCCCGTTCTTTAATAACTTCATGGGCTTTTCTTTTTTCTATTTCCCCTTCTCTTTCTAATATCTTTAAGCACCTAAAAACAGCAGATAATGAAAAGCCTGTAGTAGCACCAACCTCTCTGGCTAATCTCCAATCTTTAAGAACCCTTATTACATCCTCTTGACCCATAGGATTTTATTAATGTTTTTTGTTTAAAAACCTTGTTATGCCACTGTGCAGTTAGTGTTTTTTTAAAATTAAAATTTATTCTTGGTAAAAGTTATTTTGTAACATATATTTTATTATTTTCTTAGATTATTCACAACTTTTTGTATTATTTCTAAGGCTTTTTCTATTTCTTTTTCTGTTGTATATTTAGATAAAGTGAATCTTATGCTTGATTCTATATCTTTTTTATTTAATTTTATTGCGTTTAACACATGGGAGGGTTTTTTTGTTCTAGAGGCGCATGCTGCCCCTGAAGAAACATATAATTTATGATCTGACAAGCTTAAAATTAATGAATCTGAACTTAGATCTTTAAAAACTATTGAAGCATTATTGCAGAGTCTGTTTTCAGGGCCTATTAAATATGTGCCTTTTATTTTTAGAGTACTACTGATTAATTTGTCCCTTAATTTTGTTAGTTTATTTACCTCTTGATTTTTAGATTCTTCTACTTTTTCTAAGGCTAATGCAAAACCTGCTATTGAAGGTAGATCTTCTGTACCTGACCTTAAACCTTTTTGTTGACCTCCACCATGAATTAAAGGTTCTAGTTTTATCCCTTCTTTTATAAATAATAAGCCAATATGGGGGCCATAGATTTTATTTCCATTTAATGTTAATAAGTCCAAATTTAAATTTTTAACATTTATATCTTCATAGCCTACTACTTGGCAAGCATCTGTATGGAATAAAACATTATTATCTTTGCATATTTTTGAAATTTCTTTTATATTTTGTATTGTTCCTATTTCGTTATTTGCGTACTGTATTGAGGCTAAAGCTGTATCTTTTGTAATTGAACATTTTAATTTTTCTAAATCTATTAAGCCTTCATTATTAACTGACAGAATTGATGTTTTAAACCCAAAATTTTCTAAAAATTTACATGATTCTAGAACTGCTGGGTGCTCTATTGCTGATGTAATAACATGCTTTTTTTGATTATTTATAAAACCTTTAATTGCTAGGTTTATTGATTCTGTTCCTGTGGAGGTAAAAATTAATTCTGAGGGTTTACAGTTTAGTATTTTTGAGATTTTTTCTTTTTGTAGATTCAAATAGTCTAAGGATTTTTCTCCCAAATAATGTAAACTTGAAGGATTTCCGTAGAACTGCTTATAAGCCTCGTTTATTATATTTAAAACCTCATTATCTATTTTAGTTCCTGCTGCATTATCTAAATAAATCTCCATCATATATTAAATCCTAAACAATTTAAAAAGCTAAGCATTCTATGCAGACTCTACATATAAAAGAATCCATCTACTTTTGTAAAGAAATATTTAAATAAAGCTATTTTAACTGTATTTAAAGGAGGTAGATTAAAATGATAGAATGTAAAAAATGTTGTCAAGTATGTGGGATTCTACTTTTAATTTTAGGCATTTTATTTCTTTTACAGGACCTAGAAATATGGAACTTTTGGAATATAAACTGGTATACAGCCTTATTTATTTTAGTAGGTGTTGGAAAATTAGCAATGTCTAAATGTCCAGAATGCCAAGCAATGGGTAAAAAATAAAACCCATTTTTTCTTTTTAAAATATATTATAAATCTTCAAAGTATTTATATACAAGTTATCTTTACATATACAATAAGTTGTATACTACCAAAATAGGTGTACAATAAGTAGTAGGTTTAAATGAAATGTCCATATTGTAGCAGTGTAGAATCTAAAGTTGTTGATAAAAGGAATAATGATACAGAAAGTTCTATCAGAAGAAGAAGAGAGTGTCTTAAGTGTAGTAAAAGGTACACATCTTATGAAAGGATTGAAACAGATTTAATGATTATAAAAAAGGATAAAAGAAGAGAACCTTACAAGAGGGATAAATTAAAAATAGGGATTCAAAAATCTTGTGAGAAAAGACCAATAGAACAGGAGCAAATTGAGAAGATGGTGAATGAAATTGAAAATGTTTTAAGAGAACAACCAAGTTCCGAGGTAAAAAGTAGTTTTATTGGCCAGTTAGTTATGAAACATTTAAAGAAATTAGATAAAGTAGCATTTGTAAGATTCGCTTCAGTATATAAAGAATTTGATGAAGTTGATGACTTTATAAAAACAATAAGAGAGGTTAAATAATTGGAGGTGAAAATAATGCCAATTCAACATTATGATTTTCAAACATTACAAGATATAAAAAAAGAAGTTTTAGAAAAAGGAAAAAAGAATAATTTTAGAGCTAACTCAAATAAAATCTGGGAAAAAAGATACTTAAAAAGAAATCCCGATAATTCAAAAGAAACTATAGAAGATAGAGTTGCAGGAATAGCTGTAGATGTTGCAATAGCTGATGTTCCTTATTATAAAAAAACTAATATGAATGAAGGAGAAATATTAGAAAGAGTCAAAAATTTATCACACCAATTCTATGACATGATGATTGAAGGAAGGTTCTTACCAAATACCCCAACAATAATTAATTTTTTTAGATGGAAAAAGAAAAATGATAAATTTATACAGAGAAATCAAATGGGTTCTGCATGTTTTGTATTGCCAATTGAAGATAATTTAGGAACAGAAGACCCTGGAGAAGGAATAACAGATGCAGCAAAGCACCAAGCTTTAATTCATAAAGATGGAGGTGGAACAGGATTTGCATTACATAAATTAAGACCAGCTGGAAGTTTAATTGAATACGATCCAGAAATTCATAAATCCTCCTTTAGGTGGGAATCTTCAATAGGGATTGCAAGTGGTCCATTATCATTTTGGGAGCATATCCTAGATGCAAGTACTAATGCTATAAAACAAGGGAATACAAGAAGGGGCGCAAATATGGCAATTATGCGCATAGATCACCCAGACTTTTTGGACATAATGTATGCAAAATTTGGAAGTGAAAAAAGAATTAAAAATTTTAATGTGTCAATGGCATTAACAGATGAATTTATGAATGCAGTTACTAAGGGTACCTATTACAAATTATTTAATCCCCATACAAAAACAAATCTAAAAAAAATAGATTTATGCCCTCAAAAAAGATTTCAAGAAATTTTAGAAGAGAATAAGAAGAACCCATTTAATCCAGTTACAACCCCATCTATGTACCTAGCAGAAGATGGCAAAACATTAATCAATGCTTATAGGGGAACAGAAATTGGTATTGCAATTGATGACGTATTAATAGACACCAGAAGGGTTATAGAAGAAATAGCTAAATTAGCAGCATCAAATGGTGAACCAGGTGTTTTTTTTATAGATAGAGCAAATATGTTTAATCCAACCCCATTAGAAGATAGAATAGAAGCTACAAATCCATGCGGTGAACAACCTATACCTCCAAATGATGCGTGTAACTTAGGATCCCATAATCTAGCAAAGTATGTAAAATTTGATAAAGAAAAACCTTATTTTGATTTTGAATTTTTTAGAAGTGATATTGAACTAAGTGTAAGACTTTTAGATAACGTCATAGACAGAAATGATTTTCCATTAAAAAGAATAACTGAAAAAGTAATGAAAGAAAGAAAAATTGGACCGGGATTTATGGGAATGGCGGATGCTTTAATGTTACTTGAATTAAAATATGGTAGTAAAGAGACTAATGAAATGGTAGAAAATTGGACTAAGTTTTTTGCAGAGAAAACAGCAGCAACCTCAGAAGCCTTGGCAAAAGAAAAAGACACATTTGGAGCTTGGAAAGGAAGTATTTATGATCCAGAATCAGAAGCTTACAAAAATTTAATAGCAACGAATCCGCCAATGAAACATTTCTATGGAAAACCAAGACGTAATAGTTATGCACAAACCCAAGCACCAACAGGAACAATAAGCAGATTAGCAGGTTGCTCTTCTGGTATTGAACCCACATTTAGTTTAACCATGGTGTCAAATGTTATGAATACAAATCTTTTTGATGTATCCCATGGAATGATTGAAGCATTAATTAAAGCAGAAATTTTCACACCTGAAATTAAAGACTATATAGATGAAATTAAAATAGAAACAAAATGGAATGGATTATATAATGAAGGATTTCCTGTATTTCACAAATCTACTCAAAATTTAGAAGCACAAGTACAATTATTAAAAGCGATAAGTGATAATGGTGGTAGAGTAGAGATAAATAAAGATACTCCCAACGAGATAAGATATCAAATCGAGAGAATACCTAAAAACGTAAGAGATATCTTAGTTACATCTTCTGAAGTTAATCTTGAAGGACATTTAAGTGTTCAAGAAATCTGTCAGAAATGGAATGATAGTGCAATAAGTAAAACCTTAAATCTTCCGTCAAATGCAACTCCTGCTGATGTTGTTGAAACTTATATTGAAATGTGGAAAAGAGGATTAAAAGGGGGAACTGTTTATATAGATAAAAGTAGAAGCTTTCAAATCCTAAATAGAACGAATGCCGCTAGTAATGGAAAAGCAGATTATCAAAGACCATTATTACAAGAAGCAATTACAATTGAACTACCATTAGGCAATCCTTTCCTACGCCAAGGTGAGCCGATTGATGAAGAAAAAACTCCAAGGGTATTTGTTACAATTGCCTACGACCCTTTAAGCAAAAAAATTAATAGCATTTTTGGGAATACATCTACAGGAACCGCTTATACACAGATGGATACTATTGCAATGACAAAATCCTGGTCAAGAATATTAAAGTTGTTAGATGGTGATCCACATAAATTAATAAAAGAACTTGAACAATTGCCAGCACCAACACATAGGGGAAGTTTAATACCTCCTGGAGGAAATTATTCTGATCGTCTAGAAACAGGCACTTTAGCTGAAGCTGTAAAACAAGGTTTCTATGCTCTTAGATTTTTAACAGATGACTTTACTAATTTTGGGGAAACAAGAAAAAGATACTCTCAAGCAAGAACTTCTTTAAAAGATATAATTAATGCAAGGGGTATTTTAGTTAAAAATAATGGTGAAAGACCTAATATTTTTGGGTCTGATTTAATTTCAAAACTAGATCTAATGGCTAGTGTTGGAGACCATTGTCCTTACTGCCATGCAACACCACCAATTGCTAGAGTAATTGAGGGTTGCATAAAATATGAATGTTGCGGAGAAAGTAAATGTAGCGTATGAACTTAAAATGATTATTTTCTTTAATATTTTAAATTTATTTATATTTTCTAAAAAACTCTCCCCTATCAATTTTTATTTCTTTAAGAATAGCTAAAAGTAAACCTTTTCCTATATCTTTATTAGAAGGTATTGGGATAACTACAGTTCTACCATCAAAATGTTGATAAAATCTATGGCTACCTTTTTGTCTAATTGCAATAAAGCCTTCTTTTTCTAGGAATTTACAGATTTCCTTAGAAGACAAAGAAGGAAGTTTCAAGATTATACATCAATTTCTTGCACACCCACAAATTTTATATTTTCTTCACTAATTTTCTGCTTTTTCTCTGAAATTACTTCAAGATATAATTCAATAGCTTCTATTATAATCTAGCTATTTTCCACAATACCTCAAAATATTTTTTATAGGCTTTAGCTACATTATCCTCTTCTATTAAAACTGTTATCGGTTTTTCTGTCCAGATCATTATCGCTACTTTTTTCCCATAAACAGTAGTTTCAGTTAGACTATCAAACTGTTTTGGCAGATATTTTATTTTTGTATAATTATTAATCAATGAGTTTCCAAAATTTCTTAATTCCTCATTAAAAAGCATTTTCACTATAAGCTTCTTTTCATTCCTTTTTAAGGTGTAATTTTTCCAGAATGTCTCTCCCATTAGTTCTACAGAGGATTTGGGTGCTCCATAAACAATATAATCTTTACCAACTTTCAAGGTATCTTTCATAATGTCTCTTATCCCTAATTTTCCTTGGTAGAGTTGTGCTGTTGATTTTTCTTTAGATTGGTTAATCTCTTTCTTTATTTCTAGAGATAATTTTTTAGCAAGTTTCTCTTTTTTCTCAAATTCCCCCCTCTTTATTTTCATTAATTCTATAATTGCTTCTGAAGAAGAGGGTTTATAGTATCTTATTCCGTTTTTAATTATATAAGTTACAAGTCCTTTATCTAATAGTTTTTCAAGATTATCATAAACAATATTTCTATGAAAACTTATTTTTTTGATTATATCTCCTGCTGTTGCTTCACCTAGTTTTATAAGAGAAACAAATACAAAAGACTCATTTTTATTTAAGCCTATTTCTTCAAGTTCATAAGTTTTAATCATGTATATTAGAAATATTTTGAGCTATATAAATCTTTCTATTGTCATCATAATATATGATAACACTAATTTAAATACTTCTATAGAAGCTACTCTTAGATGACAAATATATGGTCAAAATTATCAAAAACATATGCAGAGGGAATATCTACGACAGAGTATATTTTATTGCCTAATGTAGCGAGAGCTTTAGATAATGTAGATGGGAAGTCACTTCTAGATGTTGGTTGTGGTTACGGATTATTTAGTAGTTTCTTTGGTCAAAGAGGTGCGAGAGTCTTAGGAATAGATTCTTCAAAGAAAATGGTAGATCTAGCTAAAAAAGTATCTCCAAAAGCCCATTATGAAGCCATGGATGTTACAAAGGTATCTCAATTAAATCAAGATTTTGATTATGTCTTAGCTGTAATGGTATTTTGTACTTTAAACAACCCTCAAGATTTTTATAATGCTTTTAGAGAAATTAGTTGTGTTATGAAACCAAAAGGAAGATTTGTCCTAGTTGATGAACATCCAGCTTCAAAAAAGAACTTAGAAACTGCTGTTCTTAAAAGACAATTCCCAGAAAACTCTTACTTCAATAGTGGTCAACCATATCGGGTTTTATTAAGTACTGAAAAGGGTTCCGAAGTTTCATTTGATAATTACCAGTGGACTTTAGAAGATTATGCAAATACTATCAGGAATTTTAATTTAGAAATAATAGGTATTAAAGAACCTAGACCTAGTCCCAAAACTTGTCAGGAGCATCCAGAGCTAATTTATTTTCTAGAAAATCCAGAATATATTTTATTCGATATTCAAAAAAGGGAGAAAGATGCTTAATTATTTAATGGAGGTATATTAAAAAAATGAAAGATGTTCATATCACAAAACCAGATCACGAACTTGAATTGGAAAAAGTGGGTATAGAAGGTTTTAAGAGAATCATAAATATCAAAAGACCCCCCTACAACTACCATATTCTTGTTACAATCAGTAGTTATATAACTTTACCTTCAAACCAAAAAGGCGCACATATGAGCAGATTTGTTGAATCTATAAATAATATACCCAACGAAATTTCTTCAATTAAATCTCTAGCAGAAAATATTTCTATTAATATGCTAAAAATACATGGTTTTAACTGTGAGACCGAAATTATTGGTGAATTGCCATTTAAAAAAATAAAACCAAATGGTGAAGAAGAGATAGCTATAGCTAAAATATTTACAAAATTTTCTACTAAAAATAATAAAAGCTTTATTGGTATATCTCTGAATGGTGTACTGGCATGTCCTTGCTCAAAGGAATTAACTAATGGGCTAACCCATAATCAACGAGGGGAACTAACTGTAGAAATAGATGTTACAAATTATAATATTGAACCATTCGGTATAATTGATATATGTAATAAAAGTTTTAGCTCACCAACTTTTTCTCTTCTAAAAAGACCTGAAGAAAAACAAGTAGTAGAAGAAATTCATCAAAATCCTAAATTTGTTGAAGATGCTAATAGAAAATGTGTAGCATTACTAAAAGAAAAATATTCAGGTAGACGTTGTAGAGTTAAATGTATTAGCTTTGAGTCAATTCATGACCATAATGTATCTGCAGAATGGAAGGGGGTATTATAATGTATAGGCTTAGAGTTGAGTCACATTTTGATGCATCACATGTGATTCCAAAACATCCAGGAAAATGTAAAAATCTACATGGCCATCATTATAAAATCGAAGTTTTTGTTATTGGTAAAAAGCTTGATAGTAATGGAATTTTAGAAAATTCTGATTTTGGAGATTTAAAAAAATCTTTAAGAAAAATCACAGAAAGTTTTGATCATACACACCTAAATGACATTATTGGTGATAATACAACCGCAGAAAACATAGCCAAAATTATTTTTGATAAATTAAAAAATGAAGGTATAGAAAATCTTGAGAAAGTTAGAGTATGGGAGTCACCAACGCAATATGCTGAATATCAGGAGGATTTAAAATGAAAGCAATAGCTGTGATATCTGGGGGAATAGATAGTTCAACTTTATTGTATAAGTTAGTAAAAGAGAATTGGGATGTCAAAGCACTAACTTTTGTGTATGGACAAAGGCATAAGAAAGAAATAGAATCTGCTAAAAAGATATGTAAAATTTTGAATGTTAAATATGAAACGGGAGATATAAGTACCGTACGTAAACTGATAACCAAAGGTGCATTAACTGGTGATATTGCCCCACCAGAAGTTCCAGAAACTATGGAACATTATGATACTTTAAAACAAACAATCGTCCCAAATAGAAACTCAATATTTCTCTCTATCGCAATTGGGCATGCAATCACTATTGGAGCAACGCATGTTTTTTATGGTCCTCACATGTCGGATAGAGGAATATATCCAGATTGTCGAAAAGAATTTGTTGAAAAATTCAATGAAGCAGAAAAATTAGCAAATGCATGGGACGAAATAAATATTGTTGCCCCATTTGTTGAAATAAATAAGCTTGACATTGTTAAACTAGGCAACAAATTAGGAGTCCCTTATGAACTAACATGGTCTTGTTACAAGGATGGAAAAAATCATTGTGGTGTTTGTTCTGCTTGTAGAGAAAGAAAAAGAGCATTTCAAGAATCTGGTATTAAAGACCCAACCATATACGAAAATGAAAGTAAGTGAAATATTTTATTCTATTCAAGGAGAAGGCGTGAATAGTGGTATGCCTAGTGTTTTCCTACGTTTAGGTATGTGTAATCTACATTGTTGGTGGTGTGATACTAAGTACACCTGGCTTTTTACAAAAGAAAGGTATGAACATGTATTAGAAGATATAAAAAGATTAGGTAAACAAATTCCTCCCGACACAAGAATTTACAATAGAAAAAAGGAATTGAAAGAATTAAGTGCTGAACAGGTCTATGAACAAATAATAGACTATCAAACCAAACATTTAGTTTTAACAGGCGGAGAGCCTATGCTATACTACAAAGATACTAGCTTAAATAACTTGCTTCAAAGATTACATAATGAGGATCGGTACATAGAAATAGAAACAAATGGCACAATTATACCTAATAACGAATTTGTAGATTTAATATATCAATGGAACGTATCCCCCAAGTTAGATAGTAGTGGAAATGAACAAAGGATTAGGGAAAGCTCAGAAGCTTACAATTTTTATTCAAAACTACCCAATGCTTATTTTAAGTTTGTAATAGAATCACAAGAAGATTTAACAGAAGTTTTACGATTAATTGAACAATACAAATTATCGAAAGATAAAATAATTCTAATGCCTCAAGCAATAGACCGCGGTACATTAAAACAGAGATCTAAATCTTTAGTAGAAATATGTAAAGAGACTGGTTTTATGTTTTCTTCTAGATTGCAAACAGAAATTTGGGGAAGTGAAAGGGGTAGATAAATTATCGGGAATTTTGGGATATCCATTGAAAGATTTTACAAGAAATCGAATTTTAGAGGAGATAATTAGGCACCGAAGAGTTAACAATGCACGCTATTTAATAATTTTATATCCTTTACTTTCAATTTCATTAGCTAATTCATTAGTCCCTTCTTTTACAATCTTACCATTCATCATAACATAAACTCTATCTGGTTTCAAATATTTCAAAATCCTATTGTAATGTGTAATAACTAAAATACCGGAATTAGAAGCCTCTTTAATTTTATTTACCCCTTCCCCAATAATCCTTAAAGCGTCTACATCAGTTCCAGAATCAGTCTCATCTAAAATTGCAATTTCAGGCTCAAAAACAGCCATTTGTAATATTTCACACTTTTTCTTTTCACCACCACTAAAACCATCATTTAAATGTCTTTGTACAAAGGATTTATCTATATTTAACAATTCCATTTTTTGATTTATTTTTTTAAAAAATTCCATAACATCTACTTTAACATTTTTTAGGTTATTAAAAGCTGTTCTTAAAAAATTTGAAACAGAAACACCGGGAACTTCTGAAGGGTATTGAAAGCTTAAAAATATTCCTAATTTAGCTCTTTTATCAGGGCTTAATTCTAAAATATTTTGATTTTTATATAAAACTTCACCAGATTCTATTATGTAATTTGGATGACCCATTATTGCATAAGCTAAAGTGGTTTTCCCTGAACCATTGGGGCCCATTAAAACTACTATTTCCCCTCTTTTTATTTCTAGATTAACATTTTCTAAAATTTTCTTTCCATCTGTACTTACACTTAAATTTTTAATTTTGAGAGTTTCCATTTAAATCATTGTCCTCCATTTTAATTCCTTCTTTTAGATATATACCTTTTTTTAATGCAAATAGAGCAAGCAAAGCGCATTTAATTCTTACAGGACCTATTGGAATTCCTAACATTTCTATTATTTGATTATTTTTTATATTTTTAATTTCTTCCAGAGATTTTTCTTTTACAAAATTTGATAATAAATCTGCTGAGGCTTGAGAAATACTGCAGCCACGACCTAAAAACTTTACTTCTTGTATAATATTATCTTTAATAATTAACTGCATTTTAATCTCGTCGCCACATAAAGGATTATTGTCAAAAAAACTAATATCAGGATTTTTTATACTACCAGAATTTCTAGGATTTCTCCAATGATCCAAAATATTTTCCATGAAGATGTCCATTTTATACCTTGAAGGCTCCTTTTGCTTTTTTTAAACCATCAACAAATTTATCAACATCTTCTTTTGTGTTGTAAATGTAAAAACTTACTCTTGCAACTGCTATTTCGCCTAAAGAATTTACTAATGGCTGAGCGCACATGTGACCCCCTCTAATTGCAATATTTAGTTCATCTAAAAATGCTGAAGCATCATGTGGGTGTAATCTTCCCAGTTTAAAACTAATTAAACCATTCCTCTTTTCAGGACCATAAACTTTTATATTTGGAATTTCTTTTAATCTTTCTAAAGCATACTTTGTTAAATATTGTACGTATGCATAAACATTATTCATTCCTAATTTTTCTAGATATTTTATAGCCTCCATTAAGCCTATTGCACCTTCGACATTTGGTGTACCTGCTTCAAATTTCCAGGGCAGATCGTTAAATATAGTTTCATTTATTTTAACCTCTCTAATCATATCTCCCCCGTAATTAAATGGTTTCATGGATTTCAAAATTTCCTGTTTACCATATAAAACCCCAATACCCATAGGAGCCAGCATTTTATGACCTGAAAAGGCTAGAAAATCACAATCTAAATCTTTTACATCTACACTAAAATGGGGAACAGTTTGTGCACCATCTATAATTGCAATAGCTCCATTTTCATGAGCTAAATTAATAATTTCTTTTATTGGATTTATTGTGCCTAAAACATTTGAAGCATGTGTAATAGAAACAATTTTAGTATTTTTTGTTATGTATCTTTCGTAGTCCTTTAGATTTCCTTTTTCGTCTATTGGAATAACTTTAAATTTAGCTCCTGTTAGTTTACAAATTTGCTGCCATGGAACGAAATTGCTATGGTGCTCCATTAAAGATACAACAACTTCATCGTCTTTTTTTAATTTTAAACCTAAAGAGTAAGCAACTAAATTTATCGATTCTGTTGTATTTCTTGTAAATATAATCTCATTGGGAAAGGCATTAATAAATTTAGCAACTACACTATGCGCTTCTTCATATTTTTCAGTTGCTTCCACAGCTATTTTGTAAACGCCGCGATGAACATTTGCATTATACCTTTCATAATAATCTTTTATAGCATTAATTACTTGATATGGTTTTTGGGATGTGGCAGCATTATCCAGGTAAACTAAGCGATTTTTTAATATTGGGAAATCTTTTTTAATTTTATCAGCGTTTAACATTTTATTACCTGCCTTATTTCATTTATTTTATTTTCATTATCTGAGAAAAATTTCAAAAGCGGTTCAAAAAATCCTCCTACTATTAAATTTTTGGCTTCTTTTTCATTTAAACCCCTAGACTGCAAGTAGAATAATTTCTCTTTCTCAATTTGACCTATAGTAGCCCCATGTGTGCATCTAACATCATTATTTTCAATCTCTAAATTTGGAATTGCATCTGCTTCTGCATTATCTAAGATTAAAATGTCTGCCTTTTCATAACCATCACTATTATGAGCATTTTTTTCTACTCTTGTTAAACCCCTTATTAACAGCTTAGAAGAATCTTTAACAACCCCTTTTGCTAAAGTATCTGAGAATGTTAATTTATTATTATGTTTAGATAAAGTATAAATATCTGCTTGAGATTTATCTTTTAAAATGGCCATAGAAGCTGTTTTAACCCTTGAATTTTGGCCATTGAGATTTGTTTCTATAATAATTCTTGAAAATTTTCCATCTTTTAGAGCATTAAACCATTTTAATTCTGCATTTGTATCTAAATTTGCATTGTATTCTGCAAAATAATAACCCTCTTTTGAGACTGTGGAAGTTAAGAATTCTATTTTAGCATTTTCCTTTGCAAAAATTTCTACTCCTCTTGACATTAAAGAATTAACTTTAAAATTTTCTTTTATAACTGCTTTAGAATTTTCTTCTGCTATAATAATTGTATGTAAAAAGTTTGCATCTCCTATTAATTCTATTTCAGCTTCTGTATTTTTAGGTATTAAAATTAAATTACAATTAAAACAAAAAGCTTTATGCATTAAACTGAGTTTATCATTATTAACATTTAAATTGAAAATTAAATCTTTAACAGAATCGTCTACAGGCTTAATTATTGCTTTATTAGATGTTATAATTATATTTGATTTAGAATTTATTAAACTTTCATCAAAATTAAAATTTCCTGTATTTAAAATAATACTTAATCCATGTCTAAAATACTTGTCAAATTCTTTTGAGTTATATAATCCTAAATATTTTAATCTCTTGTTTAGAAGCCACTCCGGCTCTTTCACTTTCCTACTTAGTTGCTTTAACAACCCTTTTTGAATTTTCATTTTCTAAGAATTTAACCTAAACTTGTTTCCATTTCTAATTCTACTAGCCTATTCAACTCCAAAGCGTATTCCATTGGCAATTGTTTACTTATGGGCTCTACAAAACCTGAAACTATTAATTTTCTTGCATCTTCTTCTTTTAATCCACGAGACATTAAATAGAATAATTTTTCTTCGTCTATTTTACCTACAGAAGCTTCATGACCAATTGTTACTTTTTGCTCTTTAACATCCATATAAGGTATTGTATTTGAGATTGATTTATTATCCAACATTAAAGCATCGCATTGAACTTTACATTTTGAATTTTTAGCTCCTTTTGCAATATGCACTATTCCCCTATAAGTTGTAATTCCGCCGTCTTTTGAAATACTTTTACTTACAACTGTTGAAGATGTGTTTGGTGCTAAATGTAAAACTTTATGACCTGTATCCTGATTTTGGTTTTTTCCAGCATAAGCAATTCCAATAAATTCTGATTTAGCATTTTTTCCTTTTAAAACTGAACAAGGATAAAGCATAGTTGTATGTGAGCCAAAATTTCCATTTACAAATTCAATTACACCATTTTCTTCTACAACAGCTCTTTTTGTGTTTAAATTAAAAGTATTCCTTGACCAATTTTCAATAGAATTATAACAAACTCTTGCATTTTTATGAACAAATATTTCTACACAACCAGCGTGAATAGAATTTTCATTATATATTGGAGATGAACAAGCTTCTATATATGAAACTTCTGAACTTTCATCTGCTATAATTAAAGTATGCTCAAATTGTCCGCCTCTTGGAGCATTCATTCTAAAATAAGCTTGTAACGGAATTGTAACTTTAACATCTTTTGGTATATAAATAAAACTATTATGCGCAACTATACCATTGGCTATAAAATTATGATGGTTTTCTACCTGGATATCATACACGTCTTTCACACCTATAAACACTTTTTGTTTTAATGGTGCAAACCCAATCTCGTCAGATACTTTACTAGAGAAGTTTTCTCCGCTTATTGAACGATACTTATCAAAGGTAAGTTTATTCTTTCCCAAAATCTTTTTATGTTCAGCATGTCTTGTTTTAACCTCTGATAAATCTCCTGTAAGACGACAAGAAAAAGAAGGCCCGCCTTTAATTATCCTAAGTGCATTCCCCTCTTTAATTGTTCCCTTCCCCCTAGATCTCTTCAAAATCTTTCCATTACTATAAATCCCACACGAAATAGCCAATAATTTAATTTGCTTAATTAACAATTCATTTGCAAGCTCAAACCTCACGATTTGACCCCCCTTTTCAACCCAACCATCAGAGTCTAGCAACCCCCCTAGTAGTGCAAACCTTTCATTTAACGGTAGTCGATACGCCCAGTTGGGAATTTGTTTGGATTTTGCTGTTCCGCACATGCCTATCTCCTTTAACCAATAACCCAATTGCTTTGAGTATATAGTAAGGCTATACCAGTTTGAAACTTTTATAGTGTAACCAAATAAACTCTTAATTACTCTGATTGTTTCTTTCCTAAGGGGGCTATTAGATGGTATAGCTATATTAATGAAGCACATATTCTTGTTTGGGAAATATACGTTGCCGTCGCCTAATAAAATTCCCAAAAACCACATTAGATTTTCATTTGTTTTTCTTGGTAATTTAATCGAATTTTCCAGGTGTTTATTTCTTAAATAATTAATTCTGCTTGGCATTGTGTAACTTTTTCCAAAGTCAGGTAGTTTTTTTGTGATAGCTAATAATTCTCTAGGTTTAATATGTTCTAAAGGCTTCCAAACTTTTATCCATTTTGTGCCATGTTGGTTTACTCTCCCTTTAATCTTTTTTAAACATAAAAATTTATGATTTGCTGTAGCCTCCAAGGCCCTTCCAGCAACTAGCATCCTATATACCCTCTTTTTTCCACTATAAACCTTTGCAAGAACTTTTGCTTCTTTTAATTTGTTATCCTTATTTACTACAAAGACTTTATCATTTTCAGTAATATCTTTTATACTTTTTATTCCGGGATTTGTTGTGAATACCATTGATTCTTCTGTTAAACACCCACCACTCCAAACAGCACCATGTAAAGCAGCAAACTTATGATCATTAATGGGAACACAATCTGTCATGAAATATTTTTTGACTAATTCTGGGTACTTTTGAATTGCAACATCCATATCTTCAAAAATTACTCCTTTCTTCCCCCATTCTTTTTTTAAATTATGATACATTACTTCAGATTCATACATTGCACCTGCACCTGCTAAAGCTTTTTTTTCTGCTTCTGGAATTCCTAATTCTTCAAATGTTTTTTTAATATAATCTGGAACATCTTCCCATTTATTCATATTTTTTCTTTCTTCAGGCTTTAAATAATATCTAATCTTCTGAAAGTCTAAGGTGGTTAAATCAGGACCCCATTTAGGCAATGGTTTTTCTAAAAAGATCTTTAAAGCATTTAATCTTTTTTGCAATATCCATTCTGGTTCTTGTTTTTCTTCTGAAATTGCTTTTACTACTTCTTCGTTTAAACCTTCTAATTTTTTAACTGATCTTTCTGGATTTCTGTGATCATAAACCCCCCTTGATATTTCTACAATTTGCTTTGTCATTTTGAAAAACATACCTCGCAGTTATTTCCTATGTTACAGTATTCTTTGTGGATATTACAAACAACTTTGGTACCCCATGCTAAGTTCAATAATTTTTGAGTTTCAGGGATTATTTTTTTATTATCATTAACAATTTCTTTTGCTGATCTTGTTATTTCTTCTTTAACTTTATTGTCAAATTTAACTACTTTAGCTCTTTTTTCTGTAAAATAATTAGAAACTGCTGCTGGAGAAACTCCTAAAATTCTAGCTATTTCTTTTTGTTCTATATTTAAAGATTTCATTGCTATGGCTAATTCTCTTCTTATAGCTGGCAAAATGTACCAAACTTCTATTTCCTGGGGTTGCAATAATTTTTGATTAACCATAGTAAAT
>Ga0209541_10001996_pt1 | contig 39344 bp, 51 predicted proteins | sample RifCSPlowO2_01_FD_184027 | JGI IMG/M metagenome (GOLD analysis project Ga0209541, IMG submission 184027) | Groundwater microbial communities from Rifle, Colorado - Rifle CSP2_plank lowO2_0.1 (SPAdes) (version 2) | ecosystem: Environmental > Aquatic > Deep subsurface > Groundwater | place...
AAGAACCCAAGAAGGTAGGTTTGGAAATGCAATAATATTTGATGGCATAGATGATTTCATAAAAATAAATGATTCAGGATCACTAGATTTAAGCAATGAAATGACAGTAGAAGCATGGGCAAAATATGCTCCAAATTATGAAGGTTCTGCTCGTTGGATTGTAAGTAAAAGAGATGATCAGTGTTGCACCAGCGGTAATTATGTTGTTGCATGGGGTTGTGATCAATCATGTTTTATTACATTATCTTATACTAGTACAATTCCAGGATTAGAAGAAGGTGTAAGACATATATGGTACCCTACTCCAAATTCATGGCATCATGTTGCCGGAACATATGATGGGTCTTATCTAAGATTCTGGCTTGATTATCAATTAGTTTCAACGCATGTTACAAATGCTAGAAATCAAAGAACAAACAATAATCCATTAATAATTGGCGCAGAGGGTTCTATCGAAGGAGGTGTCTTTGGAAGTTTCTTTAAGGGCACAATTGATGAAGTCAGAATAAGTAATATAGCAAGAGATTTTAATCAGCAAGCCTCTTTACCAGATGAAGATCCAAGAATATCAACTTGGGGAAAAATAAAGCACACTTTTAAATAATTTCTTTATTAGATTTAAATATGACAGAATTAGAAGAGCTTGTTAGAATTGCCAGAAAAGTTGATTCAATCTTAAAAAGTGAATTAGAAAAATCAGGAATTACTCATGAATTTGCAGAAGTTAGAATTTATGATGTAAAAACTGTTGGTGTTCAAGGTGATGAAAGAACTTATTCATTTCCAATTGAGATTAATTTAAGAAATAAACAAGGAAGAATATGGGATTCAGAGTTCCTAGCCAAACTAAGTACAAAAATAACAAATGAAGTTCAAGAAGTTAACAGAGTAATTTATGTCTTAGCTTCTGAATAATAATTAATTTATGCTATATAATTATTTAAGCTTAATATAATTTAATTTAATATGTTATTTGAAATTAAATTACTGAAGAATTCTGATGAAATTAATAGACTCTATAATTTTATTAAGCAATTTCCTCTTGATTATCCAGACTATGGGCTATGGTTAAAAAAATGTAAAAGAGAACTTGAAATCGGCTACAAGAAAGCATATACTGCAATAGATATCGATAATAATAAAATTCTTGGTTCAATTATATTTCAACCTCATAAAAAAGAAAAATCAATTTTGGAAATTAAAAACCTAAGGGTTGATCCAAATTTCACAGGAAAAGATATAGGTTCTATCTTGCAAACTATGGTTGAATTTTATGCATCTCAACATAATTTCAAGCGAATTCAAGGAGATGTACATTCAAATAATCCAACATTGGAATTTTTAATAAGCCAAGGACTTAAAGTTGAAGCAGAAGAAACTCTTTATAGTAAAACTACAGAAGTAATTTTATATAAAGACCTAAACAAAGATTAAAATTATTTAAGAAAATTATTTATATAATTAAATCTTAGTTATATTGTGAAAAACATAATAAAAGAGTCTATTGCTAAAAAAATTCTTTATGCATTTATTATAGCAATTATTGGTTTTATTCTTCTCAATATTACTTTTATGGCATACTTTCTATTTCAATCAATAATAAGATTCTTTTTTAGATTAGTTATAAATATTGACTATAACTCTAATTACTACTGGTATCCTCCATTACTGCATTTATTATTTGTTATTGTTATAAGTTTAATATCTTGGTACATTTTTCATCTTAAAATAAAAAACATTTCTAAGGCTATATTCTTTTGCGTTCCACTAGCTACAGTCTATGTAACTCTTGGAATTTTTTTCTATAAGTTACCTATTATTACCTATTTGCTTAGTGGTTTATTTTTCATTTCAACATATTATTATTTAATAAAAACAAAAAAATCTTGGTTTTATTATTATACTTTGATTTTAGTGAGTTTTGCAATGCTATTAGTAGGCCTTTTGGGTGTGGAAATTTAAAGAATTATTGACAAGATACTTTGAAATTTTAATAAAAACAAGTTTTAAATTATTTTCTATAAATAAAACTTGTATGAACACTAAAAAATTTTTGAAAGATGCATTTCATTCCGCCCTTAGCCTCTATGTATCTGCATATATGGGTTTAACCGGATATGAAATTTATGACGCTGCAAAGAGAAATATTCAGGAAGACAGAAAAAATCATCAAACATCAAATCTAGATTTTCATTCATTTGAAGTGGACATGTGTAGTGAAACTAAATCATTAACTTTAGTAGGAGAAATTCACTTATATAACAAAACCGAATCTAAAATTGCTAGAGAACTTGTAGCTAAGTACAAGTTAATAGCTTCTGAGACTGGTATGACATCACCTTTTAGTTTGTCATTTGGGAATTTTCTATATTCTACTATTCTAACCTTTCCGTTAGGTCTACAAATGTTTTATTACCAATTGGGCAGCGATAGATGGCATTCGTCTATTAGAACAATTGCAAATAATAATGACATCGAAGTACTCAAACTTGAAAGTCCTAATAATGGATTTAATAGCCTATCATCTAAAGAAAGGATAATGTTTCTTGGTGAAATGATTAAAGGTGCTGCTTTGGCTCCGATAATTTACTTCGACGCAAGATCTGATAATAATATTACTCTTGATGCAAAAAACTTTCCATACTATAGTTCCTTAGTAGAAAAAAGAGATATAGTGATGGCAAACAGTTTAATTAGAATATTAGAAGATACAGAAGCAGACAGCTGCCTAGCAGCAGTGGGCGATGCTCACCTTCCAGGTATTATTGATCATTTAAAAAAACACTTGTGCATTGAAGAAGTAAAATAATTAATTATTCTGAACTACAGATAAACACCGAAGCCAAATAACCATAAATAGTAAAGGGTATAATTTATTGCTCTTGAGCCACTTCGCCAACTTTTCTTTCTAACTCATTAGGAATACTCTGGGTCCGCCTTTGTATAACAATATTACAACCATACACTTTTACTTCTTTTACACTTTTGATTTCTGGACCAAAAATGTCGTGGATGATGAAATGTTTCTTGAGTATTTGACTAAAGAGACTTTTTCTAGAGGAATCCCACTGTACCCTTATACTTTCACGAGCATCAGCTTCACTTACAGCCACAAGATATTCTTCTAGTCTGTATTTATCATTAGTTTTCCTTGTTCCGGCTGGGTGGTATTCATCTTTTTGTATAGTAAATTCAAATTCTACATGATATAATTTCAAAGTGTCTAAACTGTCCATTCTTACTGCCTAATCACTTAAGAAACCACAATACAGTAAAACTTAAAAAGATTGTTAAAAGTTTAACACCCCGATAGATAATTGAACGCCGAGACCGGGATTTGAACCCGGAAATCCGTAAGGAAACAGGCTAACCACATTATATAGCGGGCATACGCTTTAATATAAAAATATTAAATCTGCGCCGTACCAGGTTGGGCCATCTCGGCATGAGAAGTAAAGCCTTATATAGGTTTTTAAAGATTTCTAAAGAAGTTTATTTAGGTTGTTGATTTATTTTTTGATTAATTCTAGGAACTCACTAGCAGTTAGGATTCTTATATTGTTAATATTCTTAAGTCTAAGTAAATCCTTATCTCCAGAAATTAAATAATCAACATTATTTTTGGCAGCAGATTCTAATATATTATTATCATATGGATCATCTTTTATTATATTGATTTTATTATATGTATTTACGATAATTGAAATTTCAATTAAAATATTAATAAATTTAGATTTCTGAGAATCTGTAAATTTAAATTTAGGATATCCTAATACTTTAAATATTTCTTCTAATTGTTTTTTAGAGATAATTAAATCAAATTCTTTATTTAGTATTTCTCTTAATATCTCTCTAGGTTTTCCATCCCAACCAAAAGCAGATATAATTATATTTGTGTCTAATACTATTCTTTTTTTACCCATTTAATAGCCTCTGCAACGTCTTTACTACTTATTTTTTCTTTTCTAAATTGGGTTTCTATTTCTTTAGATAATTTTTTAAATTCTATTTTTACGTTGGGTATCTTAATTTTTTTAAATAGTATACCTCCTTTTATGGATAAAGGAATAAATCTGTCTCCTGGTTGAAAAGATTCTTTCTCTCTTATATCTTGAGGTACTACTAATTGTCCTTTTGGACTCATTTTTACTATATCTATTTGTTCCATAGTTGTATAGTTAAACAGTTAAACTATTTAAATGTTTCCTTTAAGTTAAATAATAACTTTTATTAACTTAATTAAGAATATTTAACATATGATAGTTATAGATGGAGAATTAGGAAGTCAGGGAGGTCAAGTTCTAAGAACAGCTCTAAGTTTAAGTGCATTAACCCAGCAGAACTTCAAAATTACAAATATAAGATCAAAAAGAAATAATCCCGGATTACAAGCCCAGCATGTAAATGCAGTTAATATTATGAAAGAGTTATGCAATGCCGACGTTAGAGGAAATCAATTAAATTCAAAAGAATTGGTCTTCATTCCAAATGAAATAATTTCAAAAGATGGTAAGATTGATATAAAAACTGCGGGTTCAATAACATTGGTTTTTCAAACAATACTTCCTTTGTGTTTAAAATTTAGCAAAAAGATCAGAATTGAGATTATAGGTGGAACTGATGTACCATTTTCACCGCCAATAGATTCTATTGAAGGTGTATTTTTAAGATTAGTTGAAAAGTTTAATGTTAATGCTTCATTAGAAATAACAAGAAGGGGATTTTACCCAAAAGGAAATGGAAATGTAATTTTCCAAATTGAGCCTTGCAAAAAAATAAAAAATGTTGAGTTAATAGAAAGAGGAAATTACATTAGAACTGACTTATTTAGTATTGCTGCTAATTCATTAAAAGAAAGGAAAGTTGTTGAAAGGCAAATTGATTCCTTTAAGAAATCTTACAATAAGGAAATAGGTATTGTTGTTGATAAATATGTAGATACTTTAAGTCCGGGATCTATTGTTCATGCTCATTGTCATTTTTCAAATACAATTATTGGCGCAGAATGTTTAGGAGAAAGAGGAAAATCAAGTGAAGATGTTGGAAAAGAAGCTGCTTTTAATTTAAGTAATGAGTACAACTCTAGATCTTGTGTTGATAAAAGGGCGATTGATCAGCTAATGATTTACATGGGATTAAGTAAAAACTCTAAGATAAAGACTTCAGAAACTACTAATCACATAAATGCAAATGCAGCTGTTATTGAGAAGTTCTTAGATGTAAAATTTGATGTTAAAGACAATATTGTTGAGTGTTCTAAAATGTAACGGAAGATTTATAAAGAATTCCAAGTTCATTAAAAAAATAGCGAGGTAGGGCAGAATAGAAAGGCTCTATGTCCAACTAGGAGTGCCCGTCGAATTATCCATTCGATGGAAATGCGGAAGGCTCATATGGTTGTCCTTAGACACCCGGACAAACAAAATTAAAGTTTGGGGTCAAGGTCGCTGGAAATTGCAAAACAATTGGCGAATTCAAAAAAGCTTTCTAGCTTCGAAACTCCAGCCCTCGCTATTTTTCATATTAATAAGTTCTTTTAGTTTACAACTCTACTCTATTTAAATCTCTTCCGTGCACACTTGTCCAGTGTGTCTAATGATTCAAAAAGTTTATATAATACAACTAGGCTAAATGTTCTTATGGCTAAAACAAATGTAAAATTCTTTATAATTCTACTTTTAGTTTCAATATTTATGATTGGCTGCCAAAAAACCGACAAAATCTATCTTAATCAAACAGAGAAAAATATTACCAAAACAGGAGAAATTGATTTCGATAAGTTAATATCTGAAAAATATGGTACATTGCCTGGTTCTTGTAGCAAACCAGTATTTTGTAATAATATAACCGAAGTTGATTGTGATTCTGCTGTTGATGGACCATTATATTATTTTGAAAAAGATACTGGAAAAGAGATTAGCATGTGTGGTGGGGCCTGTCTAACAGATGATCCAAAACAGATGGAAATATGCCAAACAATGTGTCCTCCAAAAGAATGGATTTGTAATTAAATATTCTTAATTCATAAAGTTTAAGAAGACAAAAAATTATTAGTTATAATATGAAGAAGTTAAAAAAAGAGCGTATAATTTATACAATAGTCGGAATCATTTTCATATTAGGCCTCATTTTAATAATTCTATTCAACAATAAATTTCAGGAATTCCAACAGGATGGAAATGCATTGCTTTCTTTAGATAATTACACAAAAATAGATATAAATGTTCAGGATAATAACATAATTTTAAGCAGCAAATGCAAAGCTATCATAGTTACAATCCCTGAAGACCGAGCTTTGATACTTAAGAATGCAATAGAAAAACAAATAGAACCAAGACCCTCAATCTATGATTCTACAGTAGAAATCATGAACTACTTTGACCTTGAATTAACTTATGTAAAAATAGAAAGAATGGAGAATAACATTTATTATTCCAAAACTGTCTTTAGTAATTTAAACAAAATCCTTAACTTAGATATGAGACCAAGTGACGCCATGGTCTTAGCCTTAAAACTTGATAAGCCCACTTATATAAACACATTTCTCTTAGATAGCTTAGGTCAAAATATCTGTTAATTAGTAAATTTTATAAGTCAATAAATTTAGATAAATATATGCAAAAAAGAACTATATTCCTTATTTTTATTATTTTACTATTGATAATCAATTTTGTTCAAGCAAAATCCTATTATTTTCCCAATGCAAAAATAGATATTACAGTCAACCCAGATTCAAGTCTTACAGTCAATGAAACTTTAACTTTCAATTTTGATGGAACTTTTTCTTATGCATATAGAGATCTTTACTATGACAATGAAATTATTTCAGATATCAAAGTTTATGAAATAAAATATAACCAACTTCAACAAATCTATTTTAATCCAGAATCTCTATCAAACAATGTTTTAAGAATAAACTGGCAGTATAATGCATTTAATGAGCAAAAGCAATTTTTAATATCATATAAATTAAAAAATGCAATTAATCTCTACAATGATGTTGCAGAATTTTATTGGAAGATCTGGCCTGATGGCTGGAATGCCCAATTACAAGAACTTCAAGGCACTTTCACACTGCCATCAAAAGTGCAAAATCCAAAAGATGTATACACATATGGGCATCCAAAATTAGATGGAAAAATTGCCATACTTGAAAATCAAAAAATAATTTTTCAGGCATTTAATATCCCAAAAAAGCAGTGGGTTGAGCTCAGAGTTATTTTCCCTTCATCATTGATTAAAGATTCAACTTTTGCAAACAAAATAAATTCAAATGGCCTAGGAAAAATATTATCCGAAGAAAATAAATACACAAATTATGGTTACTTAACCACAACTAGATTCTTCCAGCTATTCTTATTCTTTTCTCCAACACTATCTTTGATAATGATTTTTGTAGTATTTTACTTTATATGGGGCCGAGAACCAAGTATTAAAGGTAAGTACAATGCAATATATGAAAGAGATATTCCTTACGATTATAGCCCAGCAATAGTAAGTTCCTTATTTCATCAGCACTTAAAAAAACCAAATGCAAGAGATTTCATAGCCACTATATTATATTTATGCACAAAAAATTATTTAAAAATGGAAGTTGTAAAAAAGAAAAAAATACTTGGTATTTTTGGAAAAGATATTGATTACAAAATAATCCTTAAAAACAAAGACACATCAAAATTATCAAAGCATGAATCACTGCTAATTGATATTCTAAAAAAATACATGAAAAATGATTCAATAACTTTTGATGAATTTAAGAAAAAAGCAATGCGAGAAAGGATAACTTTTCATAGTCTTTTTGATGACTGGCAGAAGCAAACAAAAGCAGATGCAGAAAAATTAGGTTTCTTCACAAAGAATAATGCCTCAACATATTTCACAATAATTTGTATAGCCTTAATTTTAGCTGCGGTAATCACAATGAATAATATTGTATTTGGTCCTTTTATTACAGCTGCCGTTATAGGTCTTTTAATGAATTATGCTTTTTTCAAGCATGCACTCCCGAGTAGAACTCTAGAAGGAGCTATACACTTCCAAAAATGGTACAATCTAAAGAAATACTTAAAAGACTTCAGTAGGCTAAAGGAACACCCACCAGAATCATTAGTAATATGGGAAAAATACTTAGTAATTGCTTTAACATTTGGTGTAGCTGATAAAGTCCAAAAAGCCATGAAGCTAATTATTCCAGAAAATATACAAAACTCCTCAATATTTATGGGCTCAGTAAACTACAATATAATGGGGACTGCTAATTTTGTTAGTACAATGAATTCATTTAGTAGTTCTTTTGCCTCTGCTTCTGGAACCTCAGGATCTGGTGGTTTTGGAGGAGGTGGTGGTGGCGGAGGTGGCGGAGGTGGCGGCGGAGGTGCTGGTTAAGTATCCTTTAAAATTTCTTTCAAGATACTATAAACATCTGGCATCTTCTCTGGATCTAAAATAAATTCATGAAGATTACTCTTAAATAAGTCTGTACATTCTCCCATAACATCATAATTAATTGCATAATCTAAGGTTACACTTTCATAATCAACAATACCATCACCTTCTACACCCTCAGTTGGACATCCTTTTGCACCAATAGTATAGGTTCTAATACTTTCAGGTACAGGTGCATTATTTAGTCTTTTTAAAAACACACTATCTTTTTCCATGTCATCACATTCTTTCTTGCTTCCCAAAAAATTGCATAAATCTCGAGTTCTACCAGTTACACCATGATTTGCTGTTCCTATCAATACTAATTTATCCACAGAATCCCCACCAAATAGTCTAATATATTCTCTTGACACCAAGCCACCCATAGAATGAGCCACTATATTGACTTTTTTTGCACCAGTTCTTGCTTTAACAATATCAATTATATCTTTTAATCTTAAGGCATAATTCTCAATTCTTTCACTTTTCTGAGTTGAAATTCTATAAGATCCAATATCATAATAATGTAAATAATAATAACTTGCTTGTATGCTAATTGGATTTCCACTTTTTCCATATTCTCCAGCAGGAATATTTTCTACATTCTGAAGATCTAATTGTCCAGCATTAATTATTCCTTCCTCTTGCAGTTTCTGTTGAATCTTAGAAAAGCTGTTGAGAGAAGTTTCTGGGCTTGTATTTTTATTAAGCGCATGTCCATGTACTAATAAAATAGGATAAAGCCTGGGGTCTTCTCTGCATATATTTGTGATGCAACAAGTCTTACAACTTCCAAATACACAACAAATTGGTTCTTTAAGTTTTATTATTTCTGGCAAATCTGATTTAAAGCTTTTATTAATAATAACATTGGCATATTTATGATCAAAATCAAATTCTTCAAATAAATCATTTACACTCAAATTATTAATAGTTAAATTATTTATTACTATATACTCTATTCTAAGATTATTTATTTGATTTTTTAAATAATTTGCATTATCTGTTGATTCTGTTGTGAAATCATTAGTAACCTGCATTAATTTCTCTTTAAATTCTAAAGTTATTGCTAAATTAACAGTATCATTGGTATCATTATAATAATTAATGATAGAATCTATCTCCTTAGATTGATTCAACAATGAATTAAGATCATAGAGTATAACATTGTAATCATCAATCATATTCAAATAATCAATAAATGTTTCATTCAGGTTTAAAATAATTTTGCCCAAATTATCAGATTTATTTATAATTTCCCGCAAATCAGAATATTTATTTGTATCCCACAAATAAATTAAAAATACACTTTCATTTAAATAATAAGATACACTTACATTAAGATTTTTATATTTATTTTCTATTAACTTGAATTCACCATATGCAAAACTGTCTTTGACATCTTCCTTGTTTGTATCTAATGCATAACCAATTTTTCTACTTAACTCATCTGAATATCTAACTCTTATTAAATAATTATTTAGCTCCGAATTTATATCAAGAACTTTTTCTCTTTCTTCTTCACTGAGATCATAGCTCAAAGTTATAAATGAACTTTTAAATCTATTTTTTCGATCAGTGGCGCACAAAAATGAATTAATATTATGACAGCTTACCTGAAATGAATAAATATCTTGGCCAGATCCATAAAAACTTGGAGTAATATCATACCCTTCAATCACTTTACTCTTTGACTTCAATACTAAGGTCTGTTCATCAACAACTTTATTGCTTCCAATGTCAATTAATTTATAAGTACACTCAGATTTACAAAGAAAACTATTGTCATTCATAAATTCAAATGTAACATTGTTTGCCTGATCATAAGCACTAATGATGTTTTTATCTAGAGGTTTCAATTTTATCTGAAGCTCATCATTAATTAAAAAATTAACTCTTAACCCCAAGATAGCTATCATAACACTTATTACTAGTACTATTACCCCAATTAAAATTAAAATCCTAGTTCGAGATTTCCTAAAATACACAACCTCTATTTTTTTCTTACTGGCCATTAAATAACCCGAGTCATATTACTATTTATAATTTACCAAAAAATTACTTCTCAGTTTTAACAGAATAAGTTTTTCCATTAGTTTCTACTGTAACAGTACCATCTAAATCAGTTCTATAAATATCACTTTTACTTAGTCTATCAATTACTTGTTGTTTCGGATTATTATATTGGTTTTTCTCACTTACACTAATTACGGCAACTTCAGAACTTACCTTGGAAATAAATTCATTTCCAGTAGTCAAAAGACTTCCATGGTTTGATACTTTTAGGATTTCTGATTGCAAACCAGCTGGTAATTTTTTCTCACATTCTAAATCACAATCGCTTGTCAAAAGAAAATCAATATCATCATAACTTAACTTCATAACAATAGCATTAGTATTATCTGCTTCAAGTCTATTATTTGAACTCATGAACTCTATTTTAATATCTCCTAACTGAATTAACTGTCCTTTTTTAGCCACATCATAAACAGTGCCACCTCTATATCTATCATAATCATCATATTCTTCTGTATTTGGACTTCTCCCATTATCCATCACTTTCTTGACACTAAATGCTTGCATAACTCTATCACAGCCCCCAAGGTGTTCTCTTGTTGGTACACTAACTATAAGTAGATCAATTTCTTTAATATCATGATTCCTTAGATAATTATAAATGCTCTCATCAGTTCTTCCACAATCCACTAAATCGGAAGTTTCTTTTTCTTGGAACAATACAGCATCCCCATAGCCAACATCAATGAAATCAACCTTTAATTTAGCTTCAGGAGCCTTTGGTACTGGTTTTGGAGCAGGTTTAGGTACTTCTATTGGTTTTAGCTCCTCCTTAACAATTTCCTTTTCTGGAGCAGGTTTATTAACTTCATCTATTTCCTGAACCGCCCTACCAGTATTAGAATTACACCCACCAATAAATAAAAGAACTACACTTAATATTATTAATAACTGAATTTTTTGCCCCATTTCAAATTTAGTATATCACTTAATATTTTTAAACATTTCTATTCTATTAATTTATAGAAAAATTTCATCAAAATGCCAATAGACAAATATCTTGAAAAATTAGAAGGAGCAAGAGCCTCAAATAAGAAATTTAATCCTTTACCTACTTTTTCTATTGAAAATACTAAATCTTATATCATTTTAGAAGGTAGATCAGACGGTTCATATTCTTATCCAGATTTATTAGTTGCCACAGATAGATCTCATTGCTATAAAGATTGGTATGAAGCTCATGAGTCTCTACATAAAGAAAATTCATTTATGCTTAATTTATGGCAATTTGTTGATTATTTGAGGTTATTAAGAACAGGAAAGGTATTTAATGCTAATGGGAATTATCTAGATTCAAGAAAATTAGAAGTAATATTAAATGTTCTTTTAAAAATTAGAAATCCTTATAGAGCAGAATGGTTAGATGCATATTTTAAAGTTGATCCGACTAATAATTCTCTTACTATAAATTATGATCATAGAACTGTAAACGGAAAATTAGTACCAATACATAAAAAAGAAATAATAAAATTTTCAGTTGAAACTGAGGGAATAGACTTAGATAGCTGGCTTTCCAGCAGCATAAACATACATGGACTTCCATACTTTAGTGCAATAAAGGGAAGTACCTATTATTACCCTCCAACAAGAGATAAGGATTCTGTAGCAAGATTCTTTGCAAATTGTATAGATTCTGGATTGCATTGCAGTATTCAACCATTCAATTTTGATGATTTCATTGAAGTTCGTGCAGCTAAATTAAAATAAAGAAGAAAATTATTATATGCCAATAGACGATTATTTGGAAAAATTAACTATTGAACCAGTTAAACATAAGAAAACATATAAAATACATCCTTTCATCGGGAATCCAAATGACTATATTATTCTTCCAGAAACAAAAGATCGTCCAGATATTCTTGTAAAAAGATCCACCATCCATTATCCCGGATTAATTTCATCACAAATTCTTGATAAGCATTTAGAAAATACAAATATATTCTTACTTCCACTTTCTTATTTTGTAGAGCTATTAGATTATTTATTTTGTAGTTCAAAATTCTATAATGCAGAAGGTATCCAAATACCTAGTTACGAAAATGTACTTGGTAATTTTATTAAACAAATTTATGATGATTATGAATTTCTAGGTAATACATTTTCCCTTCAAGGGGGTTTTAATATGTGGTGGGAAAATACATATACTAAAATTATTGATGGGAAGTTAAAAAAAGTTAGTGAAGAACTGGATTTAGATGCACTTTTTGAAGATAGATCAATAAGCATCACATCATGGATAAAAGATCCAACACCTCAAGGATTTCCAAGAAAAAACTGTCTTTATGGACTTAATGACTACGAAAAACCAGAGAGTGGATCTAATTATGTTATTGATTTTTCAGGAGATAAATTTGGCATTAAAAACAGAAATATGATTATTGATCTTGATATCGTTTTTAGACCAGCTTTAATTTTATAAGAAACTAGCGCGTCTTCTTAGATATTAAATTTGAGGGACATCCATAATTATATGCACAATTCCAGCACTTACCGCTATTCTCATGATTCCTATTTGGAATTTCTGTCACATTTCTAATCTCATATAGTGTTTTCAATAATTCATTCTTTAGTTCATTTGTGAATGGTATATTATATTTTACTCCATTATAGTCTAAAATCCCATACTCAACTTTCTGTTTGTAACATTCTTCAACAAGTAAACAATAACTAGCTAATTGTAATACATGCCCATCTTTAATTTTATTATTTGGACTGGTTTTAAATTCAACTGGAATAATTTTACCGTCAACATTCAACAAGTAATCAGGTTTTCCAGCCAACTTATATCTATCCGAGACTAAAGCTTTACTGGGTTTATTCAAATCCACTCTAAAAATGTTTCCACTTGGAATGTGTGCTTTGTCTTTAATTTTTTTTTCTATTTTCCTAAGTAATAAAAACACTAAAAGTGATATTGCAAAAATCCCAATTATAATAACAAAAATAAGATCCATATTATCAAAACTATAAACGAAACTATACTAATGATTAAGAATAAATTAGATGCTTTTTTAAAGTTTTTATATAAATCAATACTTTTTCCTAACTCTATGTGCTTTTCAATTCCTTGGTTCTTCTCTTTAGTCTCAAGTTCAATACCTACTTTATTCCAATACCAGGCTAATGAGCAAAAATTATATTGACTTATTTCGGAACTTCTGATATACCCTCTTTTTTGTAACATTACAATATTAAGTAATTCTAATTTTTAATGATTTACTTATTAACAAATCACAATTTTAAAGATTATATCCCAACATGATATTTTCTTTTTTTCATAAGTTCTTTCTGTTCTGCTCTTTCATCAAGCTTCTTCCACACTTCAACCTTATGATGAATAATATTCTTTATTTTCTCCCAGAGAACATCTTCAAAATCTTCATGCTGTAGCATTTCTGGATAAATCGAAATGAAATTAATCTTTTCTTTGTGAAAGATAGCTTGTTTATATTTCATAGATTTTACATAAGAAAATTTTTCTACCATTCCAAAATATTCTATTACTATATTAAAATCATTAAGATAGAAATCTGGGTACCATATTGAAACTTTATCATCATGCCTTATGATTATTGGTTTCTGATAATCAAAATCTAATCCTTTTTTCTTTAAAAAATCTGCAACCTTTTTTTCACCAGCACTTTCGAACCTTTGAGGCATAAAATCAATTTAAATAGTCTATATTTAAAGTTATCGTGTTTAAATACAATAGTAAAATATTTAAATTGAGAATAGATAAATAAATTGATGAAAAAAAACAACCAAAAAGATGTTGTTAATAGTACTAACTCTTTTAATCATTTTAATCATATGGCTTATTTGGCATTTTAGAGACGCCAGTAAGATTACATATCAATAATCATTTTCTTAATTTATTCTCTGTTTTATATTCTGATAAGTACTTACCAATCAATTCATTACTTTAAAGGTAATATAAATATTTTAATAATCTCAAATTTCTATAACAAATTAATGGGAAATGAAAAATCCGATAATTGGTGGAATTCACCATTAACTCCAAAGAAATTATTAATTATCATAATATGGATTGTAGTCATTTTTTATCTTATTAATATTATCCTATCAATATTCCTAATGAATTGGGTAACTAATTGGGGATCAAGTATGTTTAAACCATAAAATTGGTAAAAAAATCTTTTTTTAAGAAAATAACTGGTTATCGGAAATTAAATGAACAATTTACATATAAACACATGTTGCTCGATCTAATTTGGGGTTTCTTCTTAATAATAGTTCTTTACATTTTTTTTATAATTATACTTAATTTATTTTCAAAGTAAGTTTCATTTATTTTCATATAAATAATTATTTTCTTAATTTGTTCTTCCTTTCATATTCATCAAGATACTTATCAACCCATTCATTTGTTGCAGTATAAGTCCTATGCTCTCCAAACTTTTTCCTATAATTTAATCCAAAGATCAAACCCACGCCTAAACCACTTAAATGAGCTACGTACCCTGTACTACCAATCCCTAAATAAGCTCCAAAGAAATTTATAACAAAATACACAATCCCAGCTATATACATTGGCATTGGTATCATATATACCCATATGCTCATATTAGGTCTTAGTATTATTAAAGTACCCATAACTCCAAAGATAGCACCTGAAGCACCCAAAGCAGAGTTATAAAAGAAACTTGAAATTACTGAAGCTATTAAACCAGATAATAAAAATACAAATATAAACCTCTTAGATCCTATAATATTCTCAAGGATAATCCCAAACAAAACCAAGGCAAATAAATTATACAATAAGTGTTCTAAACTTCCATGTAAAAAAATACTTGTGAATAATATCCATGACCTTTCAAAAGCCTCATTTCCAACTAATTTATAGCTTTCTGTGAAACTAGAATCTATTACCTGGATAATAAAAACCAAGAAGATAATAATTGCTAAAATAATCGTGGAAAATCTAAAATTTTGCTTAAACATGATAATGTGCTAATTTTGATTAATAAAAAACTAACTGTTTAACTTGAACTGCTAAATCCATTAAAAGACCGCTTTCTAATACAAATCTCCGAATTTTCTTTATAAAGCTTCCGATCTTTTAGAAATATTTATAAATAAGTTAGTGTATTACATACACTAAGATATTGTAAGAATTACAAGATGTCAACCTTAACTCTAACCAGGAAAGCGAAAAAGGCCCAAGTTAATCAGGAAAACATAGCCTTATTAACAGACTTATACCAATTAACTATGGGTCAGGTTTATCTGGCTCAAAATAAAAACGATATATCAACTTTTGACCTTTTTGTAAGAGACTTACCTAAAGAAAGAGGATATTTAATAGCAGCAGGTCTAGAGCAAGTTGTTGATTATCTTCAAAACTTGAAATTTAGCAAAGAGTCAATTAACACATTAAGATCATTAAATTTATTCTCAGAATCCTACATAAAGTATCTTGAAGATTTCCATTTTTCAGGATCCTTATATGCAGTTCCCGAAGGCACACCAATTTTTAGCAATGAACCAATTTTAAGAATTCAAGCACCAAGAATAGAAGCACAATTAATTGAAACCTTAATCTTGAATGTAATTAATTATCAAACTTCTGTTGCAACTAAAGCTTCAAGAGTTGTAGACAAAGCAAAAACCCATGTAGTAGAATTTGGTTTAAGAAGAGCGCCAAGCCCACAAGCTGGATTATACGCTTCAAGAGCTGCCTTTATTGGAGGTTGTTCAGCAACCTCTAATGTTGCAGCTTACCAAGAATTTGAGATCCCAGTTAGAGGTACTATGGCTCATGCTTTAATCATGTCCTTTGCTAAAGAAGAGGAAGCATTTGATGCATTTCTTAAAGAATTTCCACAAAGTGGTATATTCTTAGTAGATACATATGATACTTTAGAAGCTACAAAGAATTTGAAAAAATATGGAAGCAAAGTAAAAGGTGTAAGATTAGATAGTGGAGATAAAAAAGACCTAAGTTTCAAAGTTAGGGAAATTCTAGATGAGCAAGGTCTTGAAAATACTAAAATTTTTGTTAGTGATGATTTAAATGAATATAAAATTGAGGCCTTAAGTAATGCTAAATCTCCAATTGATATGTATGGAGTTGGGACAGAAATTGTTATTCCAAAAGATATTCCAACTATTTCAGGAGTTTATAAACTTGCAGAAGATTCAGCAGGCCCAAAAATAAAACTCTCAACAAATAAAAGTACTTTGCCAGGAACAAAACAAATATTTAGATATGAGAAAAATGGATTGTATGTTAAAGATATAATTGGTTTTGAAAATGAAAATATTAATGGCAATGCATTATTAGTACCAATTATAGAAAATGGAAATCTTATTTATAATTTACCATCAATTAATGAGATTCAAACTTATTGCACAAAAGAAAGATCAAAAATCCCACGTTCATATAGAGAATTAATTTCTGAATTAAAATATCCTGTAACACTTTCTGATAAACTTAACTCTACTTTACAATTATTAAAACAAAAATATGGAGGTTGTCAAAAATGAAAACTATCTATTGGAACCAGGACACTCAATATGATTTTATGAGAAATGATCAAGATCATAAAGGAACATTAGTAATACCTAACGCAATATCAATAGAAAAAAATCTTGAATTATTAACAAAAGAGGCCAAAGATAAATCAATACAGGTAATTAATACCGCAGATTGGCACACACAAAATTCAAAAGAAATTTCATTAAATCCAGACTATAAGAATACATTCCCAGCACATTGTTTAGAAAATACAAAAGGAGCAGAATATATTCCAGCCACTCTTCCAGAAAATCCATACATAATAGATTTTAGATATAATAAAATTGATTCTCTAAAAGTAGTAGAATATAGAAATATAGTTTTATATAAAGATGATTTTGATATTTTTAAAGGTAATCCATACACAGATAAAGTTCTTAATATAATTAAACCAACCCATATAATTATTTACGGAGTTGCAACTGATGTCTGTGTAAATTTTGCTGTTCAAGGATTAGCACAAAGAAACTATAATGTTACTGTTGCAATAGATGCAATTAAAGAATTACCAAATTCATCAGTAAATGATTTTTATGAAAAATGGAAGAAATTAGGGGTTAAATTAAAAACTGTTGAGGAGATAATAAAAGAAACATGAAAATTGCTCTTGGTCAAATTAATGTAATTCCAAATAAGCCAAAAAAGAATTTGGAAACTATGCTTAAGATGATATCCGAAGCCAAGTCAAAAAATATAGATATAATTGTATTTCCAGAGTTATCGGTAAGTGGATACTTATTAGGAGACGAATGGTTTAAAGATGATGTCTGCCTTAATTTCATGCACTTTAATGAATCATTAAGAAAGGCAAGCAAAGGAATTACATTAATCTATGGAAATATATTCCTTGATCATGATATTAATACAAGGTTAAAAGATAAAAATTATCATCCAAATAAAGATGGAAGAACAAGAAAATATAATGCTGTTTATATATACTGTGATGGAAAAACAGCAAGAAGATTAAAGGAAACAAATATTTTACCATTTGGAATTCAACCAAAAACTCTTCTACCAAATTATAGATTTTTTGACGATCAGAGATACTTTTTTTCAACTGTAGATATAGCACAAGATTTCAATGTAGAATTAAGTGACTTATTACAACCTTTTGTAGTTGATATTAAAGGAAAAAAATTAAAGATTGGTGTTGAAGTTTGTGAAGACTTATGGTGCGAAGACTACAGAAGAAATGGAAACTCGCTAAATCCAACAAAAATTCTAATTAACAATGGTGCTGATTTAATTTTTAACATATCTGCATCTCCATGGACATATGGAAAAAATAATGCAAGAGATAGAAGAATTCAGTTTCTGAAAAAAGAATCAAAAGAAAAATTTGTTCCATTTTTATATGTAAACTGTGTTGGTGTCCAAAATAATGGAAAAAACTTTATAACATTTGATGGAGGTTCTACTGTATATAATAAGGAAGGTCTTCCAGTATTATTTAGTAAAGCCCCTTATCTAGAAGAACTTATGCTTGTTAATGAAACTGATTTTGATTCATCGCCAAAAATTAGAAAAGAAAAATCAGAAATTACACAAAAATATGATGCATTAATAAGAGGGATACAACACATTAAAGACGTACTTGATATTAATGAATATCCAAAATTTGTCGTTGGTCTTAGTGGTGGTGTAGATAGTTCAGTTGTTGCAGCATTACTTGTAAAAGCCGTTGGTAAAGATAAAGTTCTTGGTTTAAATATGCCAACAAAATACAACAGTTTGAAAACAAGAAATTGTGCATCTCAAGTTGCAGCTGCATTAGATATTCCATATTTTATAGCGCCTATTGAAAATTTAGTTAAAGAAAATGAAGAACATCTTACAAATATACAGGTTTTTGGAAAGCCAGGAAGGTTATCTGACTTAAACAAAGAAAATATTCAGGCAAAAATAAGGGCAACCTCAATACTTTCAAATTTTGCTGCTATGTATAACGCCTTATTTACAAATAATGCTAATAAAGATGAGATTGCACTTGGATATGGTACACTTTATGGTGATTGGGGTGGCGCATTAAGCATACCCGGAGATCTAACAAAAGCAGATATTTTCAAACTTGCCAAATATCTTAATGCAGAAGTATTCCATAAAGAAGTAATACCAAAAGTTTTACTCCCAGATGAATTATTTAGATATACAGAAGACCAAATCCAGCCTAGTGCTGAACTTAAAGACAATCAAGTAGATCCCATAAGGTTTGGATATCACTGTGCTTTAATAAATGCAGCAACAGATTATAAGAAGAAAACTCCTGAAGAAATAATGAGATGGTACTTAGAGGGTACACTTGAAAAAAATCTGTCTATCTCTTATGATTTAATTAAAAGATGGGATATTAATATTCCTGAAATTTTTGTAAAAGATCTAGAATGGTTTTATTCACAAATAAATAAATCAATTTTCAAGAGGGTACAAGGCCCTCCAATAATAGCATTAACAAAATCATCATATGGTTATGACATTCGAGAATCAATTCTTCCATATGAAAATTCTGTAGAATTTGAAAAATTAAAGAAAAAAGTTTTGAAACTTAAAGAATACAAATCAAAGGAGGAGAAAAATGAAATTCACTCATAAAGGTCCAATACTTACCACAGATATTATTATAGAATATTCTCAAAATGAAAAAGAAGGAATTATTCTTGTAGAAAGAAAATATTTTCCATTAGGGTTAGCCCTGCCAGGAGGACTAGCAGAATTAGGTTTAACTTTGGAAGAAAATGCAATCAAAGAAGCAAAAGAAGAAACAAATCTAGAAATCAGAATTGAAAATCCAGAACATCCACTTTGCGTTCATTCATCTCCAAAGAGAGATCCAAGAGGCCATTTAGTTAGCACAACATTTATTGCACAAGGAACAGGTAATCTGAAAGGAGGCGATGATGCAAAAAAAGCAAACTTATACTCAATCGAGGAGATTGAGAAACTTCTTGGAAATGGAAGTTTTGCATTTAAGGATCATGAAAGAGCAATAAAAGAATATCTGGAATATAGAGGATACTTAAAATGAAAGTTAATGGAAGAGTTGGATTAATTGCACGCTTTAAACCTTTACATAATGGAGCATACAAAATGCTTGAATCAGTTTGTTCTCAAGCAGATGAAGTAGTAATTGGAATTGGAAGCTCAAATAAATACAATGAGAGAAATCCTTTTACAGCAGATGAATCAGAAGATATGATTAATGCTGCACTTAATCAAAAATTTTCCAATTATAAAATAATTCATATACCTGATTTTGCACATATTCCTGAATTCAGTAATGGTCAGCAATGGAAAAAACATGTTATAGATAAATTTGGAACTTTAGATTACTTTATATCATCAAATCCATTTGTAAGAGAATTATTAAAAGATACCTACACATTAGTTTATCCTTTTTCATTAATACCAATTGGAGGCCATATTCAGTTAAGAGGAACTCAAGTTCGTTTAGAAATGGCTAAAGGAAATTCTTGGGAAAAATTAGTTCCTACAGAAGTTGCTAATTACATAAAATCAAATAATTTAGATCAAAGATTTGTAAAAGAATTTGGATTAGAAACATTAAGCAATTTAGCTAATCTCAATTATAACGGTTCTGAGAATTTTAAACAAGAAAAGGAGCACACTTTAGAGAATTAAAATGACAAGAATTGGAAATTATGAAATTATTAGGTTGATTGGAGAAGGTGGCTTTGGTAAGACCTACGAAGGTAGGCATATACTAAACAATAACATTAAAGCTTGCCTTAAACAAAATCGAAGAATTTCTGAAAAAGATTCAGATTTACTTATGAGAGAAGCTAGTATTATGGCTCAAGTTCATCACTATTCATTGCCTGCATTCAGGGACTTAATAAGAGCTGATGATGGAAGTTATGTTTTAATTATGAGTTTTATTGAAGGTAAAACATTAGATAAAATTATTGAAAAACATAAAGCATTACATCCTGAAGAAGTTTCTTGGATATCTAGCAGATTATTAGGAGCACTATATTACTTGCATAAGAAAGGTATTGTACATGGAGATATTAAACCATCAAATGTTATTGTACAACCATCAGAACATAATGCAGTCTTAATCGACTATGGTTTGTCTGTATTTAAACCATGTTCATCTTCAAAAGCAACCGGCTATACAGAAATTTTTTCAGCACCTGAAATAACTCAAGGGAATCCACCATTAAGACACTCAGATATATACTCACTCGGTTTAACTATGATATATGCAATGGGCGGCGATCCAATTGCAAAATCATATCCAGATTATGTTCCAAAACCTTTGCAAGAGTTTTGCAATAGTCTAACAAGACAAAATCCGCTTGACAGAACAAGCTGGGATAAGGAAGATCTCGGAGCAAGACTCTCAGATATAAGATACGAGGTATTTGGAAGAAGACATAGCCACTAATTGAATGGTGACGTGTCACATTTTAGTTAGAGATAGCTAGGGCTCTCTCTGACAGGAGGCAAAAAAATGTATTCATGGGGACCAGATGATGTAAAAACCTGGAAAAAACCAAAGGGATATGACTATGGAAGTGCAGAAGCACCATATCTGAAAAAATTAAAAAAAGAAGCAGATGAAAAAGGACCAAGATCTTATTTATCTAAATCAAAACCAAACTTAGATCTTGTAAACCCACTTGGCAAGAAAATTTCTACAGATAGTTCAAATCCAATAATTTGGGCAGTCGACGGAACAGGATCAATGCAAACCTGGCCAAAAGAAATTCATGACAGAACACCTTTAGTATATCAGACTTTATCAAAATATAAGCCTGATTTTGAACTTAGTCTTTCTGTTATAGGAGATGCAGTATCAGACGACTGGGCTTTACAAGTATGTGATTTCGGAAAAGGACCAAAATTAGATGATTACATTAACGCATTATATCCCGAAGGCAGAGGAGGTCCTGGAATAAGAGAAAGTTATGAGTTATTTGCATATTTTATGAATAAATATGTGTCAACACCAAATGCAGAAAACCCATTTATGATAATTATGGGAGATGAAATGTTCTATGATAAGATTAACTCTAAACAGATTAAACATTATATTGGAGATGGTCTACAAGAAGACTTAAACTCAATAGAAATATGGCAACAATTATCACAAAAATTTGACATATATCTATTAAGAAAAGAATATCCGGGACACAACGAAAAAATTGTTGAGCAATGGAACCAAGCAATTGGACCTCAAAAAATAATTCCAATATATGACCCACTCAGAGTAGTTGATGTTGCAATGGGATTAATTGCAAAAAGATGGGGAAATTACACAGACTTTGGTAAAAACCTAATCTCTAGGCAAGATGAAAATAGTATTGCCTCAGTTGAATCTTCTCTTAGATTAGCTCCAGGATTTGAAGACCTTGGAAACAAATCTTTGTCTAAGGAAAAAGGATCTAAGAAAAGTAAAGATTTAATGGAGGGATAAAAATGACATTAAAGAAAGCATATGAAACAAGTGGAAAAATATTCGAGCAAGTTAGTAAATTATACCAACCTGGAATACTTCAACATCTTCAAGAAATTAAGCAAGGGGATATTGTAGTTGTTGCAGGTGTGTATGATCACATTGAAAAATTACTCGACACAATTAAGATTCCATATGATAAAATACAATTTGGAGATGTAGAATCTCATAACGGCGGCAGAGTATATTTAGTAAATTGCATGAGTTACGATATATCAGTACCAGCAAGAACAAAGAAGACAATTAGTGAACTTGTTGGTGATGGTGGAAGACTAGTAACAACTGACTGGGCACTTGGCTTAGTAAGCAAAGTTTTCCCAGATAAATACAAAAAAATAGCACAATCACCAGATGATGTAGTTGAAATTCAATGTGCCTCAGATCTTTCAAGAAAGTTCATTGGATTAAACTATGCACAGTGTCGTCCTAAATGGTGGTTAGAAGGTGCTAGTCACATTTACAACATAAAAGACGGAGTAATTCCAATAATAACAAGTAAGGAAATGGAAGAGAAATATGGAACTCCACATATAGCTTCTGGATTTACTCATGGTAAAGGAGAAGCTATACACTTTATCAGCCATCTTGAATTACAAAGAACACATCTTAGAACTAAAGGTGATAGTGCTGGCTTAGAAACATTTCTTGAGAAGATGAAAATCTCTAAAACAGCTGACATGGAAGATGCAAAAGTGGCAGAACTCGAGGCTGCATATAGTACCTTAAATACACTTGCTTACTTGTGCATGCCTTTTCCATTGCTAAAACAAAGCATGAAAAGTGTTACCTTAGAAAATATTTCAAGTGGTAAGAAAAGCAAGGAGTTAATATGAAAGCAATTGTAACAACGCCACCATACTCGCCATTTATTGATGAGGTGGTGGCACACCCAATTGTTAGCGGTTTAAGATTAAATACAGTAATGCCAATAAAAGGTAATTTGGAGGATACGCTAAGGAATTTACAAGATAAGGCCAAAGACAAAGATTTGTGGATAGACCTTAAATGCAGGCAATTAAGAGTTGTTGGATATTGGACTCCACCATTTACAGAAATACAGTTAAGTCATAAAATTAAAGTTGATACTCCAGTGACTGCATATTTTGGTTCAGGTAAAGAAAAACACATAATATTGGAGGTTAATGAAGATAAATTAATTATGCAGGATGGTCCCAAAAGAGTTGTTGGACCAGGAGAATCTGTAAATATTGTAAATTCATCTCTTTGCATTGATGGTTATTTCACAGATACTGATATGAAATATATTGAAGCTGCCACTAAATTAAATTTAAATAAATTTATGCTCTCTTTTGTAGAAAGTAAACAAGATATTGATTTACTAAGAACTATTTATCCTGATTCTCGTATAGTTGCAAAAATTGAATCTCAAAAAGGTATTAAATATGTAGATAATGAATATAAAAAAGAAGTAAGATTAATGGCAGCCCGTGGTGATTTATTCATGGAAGTTAGAATGCCTCATCAAATAATCTCAGCTATTGAAAATATAATTAAAAAAGATAAAAACGCAATTGTAGCATCGAGAATATTTGATAGCCTTGCATATAATTTAGAACCATCTTGCTCAGACATTGGAGATGTTGATAATCTGATTAGGATGGGTTATAAAACCTTTATGTTCGGAGATGAAATTTGCATGGAAAGAAACTCGATAATTAGCGGATTAAACCTCCTTGAATACATGATATGCAACCATTTAAATACTACAGCTAAATAGAAAGATTTATATATAAGTTAGTGTATTATATACACTAAGTAAAATGACCTCATATAACTTAAAAATTATGGAAATAGAAAAAGAGCTTGAAGACACAGATCACTATCTTGATTTCAAGACAGAACAAGTAAAAATTGAAAAAATCCTAAAACTAAGAGATCAAAAAAATGTTTTAATTCTAGGTCATAATTATATGAAACCATTAATTTATCATTTATCAGATAAAGATTCAAGAGGTGATTCTCTAGCTCTTAGTATGTATGCAGCAAAATCAACAAGTCCAATAATCTTATTTGATGGTGTTAGATTTATGGCAGAAACAGCCAAAATCTTAAATCCTGACAAGAAAGTTCTAATTGCAGATTTAAATGCTGGTTGTAGCCTTGCAGATCCATTTAGAAAACAAGATGTATTAGAATACAAAGAAAAATTTCCTGGAGCACCTGTCGTTACTTACATTAATAGTTATGCAGAGGTTAAAGCAGAATCTGATTATTGCTGCACATCTGCCAATGCATTAAAAGTTGTTAATCATGCATCAAAAGATTTCAATTCAAACAAAGTAATATTTCTTCCAGATTCATTAATGGGTAAAAATCTGGAAAATGAATTAGGAAATCTGGAAAGTAAGATTGAATTAATTTATCCTGGTAAATACGATAATAAATTTGGAAGGTGTGAAGTCCATGAAAAAATAAGTGCTGAAGAAATAAGAAGAATTAGGAGGCAATTTGATTTAAAGAAAGGCAGTTCCGATAGTGCTGTACTAGTACACTTAGAATGCCCGCCTGAAGTTTTAGCTGAAGCTGATTATTACGGAAGCACTTCTGGAATGGCTAAGTATCTTTTAGAACATCCAAATCTTAAAAAAGTATACTTAGGAACAGAATGCGAGATGACATCAAATCTTCAAAACGAATTTCCTCAAATAGATTTTGTTAGAGCATGTCAAGTATTCTGCCAACATATGCGTAAAATAACTTTAGACAAAATTTTATTCAGCTTGGAAAATGAAGTATATGAAATTAATGTAGAAGAAAACATAAGAAGAAAAGCAAAAACATCAATAGATAGAATGTTATCTATCGGAAGATGAACCTTAACCAAATTATAATTGTTCCAAAATTAAGCAAATTTGAATATGATTTAAAAAGACAGAATATTACAGAAAAAGAATTAATTAAACAATATAAAAAATACAAAATTGACTATAATAAAATAATAAAAAGCCATGAAAGACAAAAAGCTTCCTTGAATTCACTAAAAGAAATATTCCCTGAAAAGCAATTTATTCTGAGAGATAAAATATCTATTGATGTTTTAAAAAAAGCTAAATTAGTAATCTCCCTTGGTGGAGATAACCACTTCCAATATGTTTCACATTTTATTGATAATCAATTCATACTTGGAGTAAACTCAGATCCTTTAACAAGTGATGGATACTTAACATCAATGGATGCAAAAAAATTAATCAAAAACTTAAAAAAGATAGAAAAGAATAATTACAAAATAAAAAATTGGACAAGACTTAAAATTAATATTAATGGTAAAGATATAGAAACTTTAGCCACAAGTGAATTATTCATAGGGGAATTAAATCGAGAATATATGTCTAGGCACATTTTAGAATGTAATGGATTAAGAGAGGAACAAAAATGTGCAGGTTTAATAATTTCAACTGGCAGAGGCTCAACAGGGTGGTATTCATCTGCCTCAAGATATTTACTAAGAATTAATCCTATATTCTCACCAACTGAAAAATTCTTCAGATTTATTGTAACAGAACCTTACAATGGTAGAATTTTAAAATATAAATTATTAAATGGTACTGTTAAGCAAAAAGAATTTATAAATATATACTCATTAAATGATACAAAAGGAATAATTTCAATAGATTCTTTAGAAGATTATGATTTTACTTATGGTAACCGAGCAACCATATCAATTGGAAAACCATTGAAAGTGACAGAAATATGAAAATTATCAACCCATATAATATAGTTGAGGTTAAAGATACATTAATATTTCTAGCCGGACCCATAACAAATGCTCCGGATTGGCAGTCTGATGCAATGAATTTCCTGAGCAAATCTAAAAAAAATATTTATGTTGCTAGCCCAAGAAGAAATCTCAAAGAACCAGATGATTTAATAAAACAAGTAGAATGGGAAACATATTACTTAAATAAAGCAGCAGAAAAAGGTGTAATCTTATTTTGGCTAGCAAAACCATCAAAGTTAGACAGTTCAAGATGCTATGGCCAAACAACTAGATATGAGATTGGTGAATGGATTAAAAGTAATAAAATATTTGGCACAAAAATTGTCCTAGGAATTGAAAAAGGTTTTGGAAATGAATCATATATTGAATATAGAGTTAAGAAAGAAACTAAAATAAAGATTAATTATGATCTAAAAACTACATGTAAGGAAGCATTAAGTTTAATAGGTTAATTTTTTTCACCAACTAAAATCATATTAGTAGGTGGATATTCAATTTGTTCAAGTTTTTTATTTTTTAATTCATATAATTTGACTCTTGGTTTATATACGTTCTCAGTAATATAAGAACTTGAAAAAGGTTTACTTCCTGGAACAATATTATAACCAATTTTAATCAATGCTTTTGCCCATTGGGAAAATGAATAAAATCCGAATTCTTCATGCATCTCACTTTTCCAGTTATCTACATAAGTCATCTTGCTTAGATATTCATAAGCATCAGCCAATTTTAATTTCATTAATTTCTTATTTCCAATATTGACTTTCTCGTATTTAATTTTTCTTGGAATAAAATCATCTGTAAATTTCATAAACTTCGAATATGTGGATAATACTTTTATATTTCCATTATTCTTACCATCTTTATTATTAAGTTTCATATAGATAATTGCATTCCCATTTTCAGGCCCAACTACATCTCTTATAATTAACCTACCTTTATGAGATAATTGTTTATAAGTATTTTTTAGAAAATTTGAAAGGGCATCTTTACCAATATAAGAATATACTTCATGTAATACTGAAGAACATATAAAAGTATTAATAGAATTATCACTGAAATTCTTGTCAAGAATATTTTTCCTATAGAAAAATACAAATGGATTCTTATATTCCTGTAATTTGCAAAATTCATAAAATTTTCTAGTACCTTCTATCCCAATTATATCAGATTCCTTAAACTCTTCTGCTAATAATCTAATTAATGATCCTGTAGAACAACCAACATCAACAATTTTACCCTCAACAACAAATGGTTTTATATCATTAAATTTTATATGAATTATGTTATCCATAGCTTGTGCGTAAGTATTATAATCTCTAGTATCAGTAAATTCTGCATCGGGATTCAATATAGAATCATTAAAAAGTTCTATAATTAAATCTCCAACATTATATTGCAAATATACATCTATGCTTGAACTATGTGCATACTTTTTCCATTCGTTAATCTTCCTCCAGTTATTGCCAGCTCTAACCAACAAGTTAACAATTTCAAAAGGTCTTAAAGCACAATATCTCTCTTTTTTACCTTCAATCAATTCAACAGGATAATTCCTAAATTTCAGTTTCTTAAACAAAGCAATAACAGAAGGGGTTGAACATGCTAGCATTGTATTTTTTGCTGTAATTTTTTCTCCACCTTGATAATAAATTTGCCTAATTATATATTCAGCAAATTCATTTGTATACTTTATATCAGGAATTGGATAAATCTTCACTTTGCAATTCAAATCTTTGGAAAATTTATCAATGGCTAATACTCTTAAATAAAAAGGAATGGGATTTCTTCTTGTATTTTCATGATTAGAAGATGTAACAGCAAAAATAACCTGATCTATTTTTTTATTCTTAGCTAAGGTGTTTAAATAATCAAATTGATATTTTGTAAGAATATGATGCCTACCAGGAAATAAGATATTAACCATCTTTATAAAATACTTAATTAAATTCTTTTTAAATTTAACGGTAGCAAATTTTATAAATAAATGTATCTTATACACTAAGATGCCTACAGCTTACAATCTTGATAAATTTGATAAACCATCAGTAACTGTAGATATAATAATTTTTAGTATTATCTCGAACGAATTGAAAGTACTTCTAATCAAAAGAAATGTTGAACCATTTAAGAAATTCTGGGCAATCCCGGGAGGTTTTGTCAAAATGGACGAATCTCTTGAAGCTGCTGCAATTAGGGAACTTCAGGAAGAAACAGGAGTTAAAGATGTTTATTTAGAACAACTTTACACTTTTGGTGATCCAAATCGAGATCCAAGAACAAGGGTAATAACTGTTTCATATTTTGCATTAATTAATGCAGAAAAAGTAAAATTAATGGCAACAACTGATGCATCAGATGTAAATTGGTATTCGATAACTAAAGTACCAAAATTAGCTTTTGATCACGACAAAATTTTAAGATATGCACTCCAGAGATTAAGGTGGAAATTAGAATATACAAATGTTGTTTATTCTTTATTATCTGAACGATTTACATTAACTGAGCTTCAGAGAACTTATGAAATTATTTTAGGAAAAACATTAGATAAAAGAAATTTCAGAAAAAAAATATTATCACTTAAGATTTTAAAAGATACAAAGCAATACACTAAAGAAGTAAGCCACAGACCTGCTAAACTGTACACTTTCTTATCAAAAGCTCCACAAATTATTGAGTTCATCTAAATTCTTAAAAGCGTTTTAGGATTTTCACTGGACAGACTGGACACCTACGCCAGTAATTCTTTTAAATTAACAGTTTGAGGATTAAACATGTCAAAAATCAAACCAGAACTTGCAGAAATTCTAGGATTATTATGCGCAGAAGGTTGTCATGTCATTCAATTTTCAAGTTTTTGGGGGACAGATAAAGGAAGACTTCGATATTACAAAAATCACAAATCAGAAAGAATTGAATTTTTTAACAATGATTTAAAGTTATTAGAAAGATTGCAGATACTATTAAGTATAGAATTCAACTATTATCCAAAAATTACAAAGGATAACAAAATCAATATTTGCAAGAGAACTGTAATAAGGAAAGTCATAAAATCTACTAAATTAGGTCATCTTTCTTGGAAAGTGCCAAAGAGCGTTAGAATTTCTTCAAAAAAAGTAAAAATATCTTTTATCAGAGGATTTTTTGATGGAGATGGTAGTGCTAGCACTTCAATTAGGTTCTTCTCAACAAATAGAATAGGACTTATTCAAATTTCAAAATTGCTAAATGATCTAAAACTTCTTCATACCTTTGAGGGACCACATTTTAGAGAAGGTAAGAAGCCATCATATGTAATCCAGGTTAGTAGAAGAGAAGAAGAAAGATTTTTAAATATAATCCAACCTATTTCAAAAGTACCGGGCATGCGGGGATAACATAAGATAAAAAATCTTAGTTCCTCAGAGCAAAGCCTGGTCAAATTTCCTTACTTGGGAAAGACTAGATGCGCAGGAACTTTATTGCGAAACTCAGATTTCGTATTTTGCGAAACTTAAGTGACCAGAATTGGTAGGAGAAATCCTGTCTTTTAGTAAGTTCGCAGGTTCAAATCCTGCTCCCCGCATTTATTATCAATATGATTATAAATATGAAAAAGCTGATTAGAATTCTTATATTTACTGAAGGGACAATACTCATGCATAAGGGTGCTTTAGGACATAAAAGGGAAGAAATCGTGGTACAAATAAAAAATAAAGAAAAAACAGTGAACAAGTACGAGTCCTACATCCCCATAAAAAATGCAGTAAAAAAATTAAATATCTGGAAAGATGAAGGTGCAGAAATATTTTATCTAACTTCATGTAAAAAATCTGAAGATATTTCACAAATTCAAAAAGTTCTTCAAAACCACGGATTTCCTAAAGGGAAGTTGTTGTATAGACAAAAAAATGAAGAATATAGAGATGTAGCTGAAAAACTTAATCCTAATATTTTAATTGAAGATGACTGCGAAAGTATTGGCGGGGCTGATGAGATGACAATTACCCATATTAAACCCGATATCAAGAAAAAAATTAAATCAATCTCAGTTAAGGAATTTGGAGGTATTGATCATCTGCCAGAAAACATCCAGAATTTATTAAGTTATAATAATATTAGCTAATTTCTCGCTCTAGATCAAATATTATATGCAACATTTATTATCAAAAAGTCTTACCTTCATTATTAAGTATTTGTATTTGTTGCATTATCTCTAATTTAGCTTTCCCTCTATCACCTTGCAGTTCTTCAGGTGTGTATTCGCCAGCCCAGATAGGATGTTTAGAACTTCTAGAGCTCATAACAATTTTAAATTTTCCATTTCTTTCAACAAAAGATGTAAAACCAATACTAATTTTGTCATTAGAAAGAATATAAGCTGCCCTTGTCTTTCCAAATTGAAATCCTAATTCTCGTGCAACATCAACCAATAATTGCCTAAATAAATTTTCAAGTTCTTCTAAACGCATAGTTAAAAATAAAGACTACTTATATTTAAATTTATATAATTTCTAATGTATAGAAACCTATGTTTTACCTACTTCAAAATCTTTAAGAATTTTTGCATTATACTACATAAAATGTCAAAAATATGTGTATTTTGCTCTTCAGCAGAAGTAGATGGTTCATATAAAGAAACAGCTCATGAATTAGGTAGAATACTAGCTCAAAATAACCACACCTTAGTTTATGGTGGTATTAATCAAGGATTAATGGGAATAGTTGCTAGTTCTGCAAGAAACCAAGGGGGTAAAATAATAGGTATTGTACCAAATATATTATCAAATCGTCCTCAACTTTACGATGAGGCTATTAATGTAAAAGACTTACAAGACAGAAAATCAACAATGACAAAAATTTCAGATGCGTTTATTGCACTTCCCGGAGGTATTGGAACACTTGATGAAATAACAACAGTACTCGCAGACCAAGCAATTGGACATCACAATAAACCGATGGCTATAATTAATACCAACAGATATTACGAATATTTAGCAGCACTTTTAAGCAGAGGGCTTAAAGAAAGGTTCATCAAAGCTAAATCTATAAATCTCCTTTATCTAGCTCCTGATGCACAAAGGGCAATAACATTCTTGGAATCAAATAGACTTTGCAAAAGATAATATTCGAACAGGTTTTCTATACATTTACTTTTTACCATAAACATTAAATAGAAATATAAATCAACAAACCTAAATCAAAAGATTTATAAGAGATATAAAAACAAAATTCTTAACGCGAAATGGTATTGCCAGAGATAAAAAAATTCCATAGTAAGGAAGAAATTCTAAGTTATATTAAAAATATTTTTAAATATCATAATGTAATTATTATTCATGGTTCTGCTGCAAAAAATAAATTGAAAAAATATGGAGATATAGACATAGAAGTATATTCTCAAAAATTAAAAAAACCATATTACGAAATAGTTTTCCAAAATAAAAAAGTAATCCTGTTATCAGTTTACTTTTATAAATTCAAGGAAGGCAAAAAAACAAAAGTACCAAAAGATATAAGAATAATTAAAGGTGTCTATAACAATCAACTAAAAGCAAAATCCACAAAAGAAAGCTACGACTCCAAAGAAAATCTTAAAAGACAATGCCAACTAGTTGTGGATTTTGCTTTTAAACATTTTAGATCCAAGAATGATATATATTTAAAATACATTCAAAAAAGAATAAAATAAATCCTTTCCTCCCAATAATAATTCAAAAATTAAATTTAAAGCATAAATTACTTGTTTCACATTCTGGTATAAGACGAATTTGAGCTGTATTAATCAAATTTTGAATTTCATTTTTATTAATTGGAGGTTGATTAAATTCAGAAATCTCACAGCTATTTCCATTATTTGTATTAACCCAAATCAATTTTTTAATGTCTAGCTTGCACTCTTTAATCCTTCTATCTCCAGAAGTCGGCCATGTATCAGAAGTCAATGTACCAGAAATTAAGTTTTCTCCACTAAAAGTGAGGACTGAATTATAAGTCCTTGAAGCTCCTGAACTACTACTATCTCTACTAAACTCTATAGTGACATCTTTCGGTAATTGAACAGGATTATATGTTTCAATGAAATAACAAGGATGTTTATCGTTTGTATTATATGGCATTATATAAACATCAATATTATCACAAGGAACTAGTTCTCCTTTATTTATTACAGTTTGAAGTTTTTCCCTACTAAAATCTCTCAAACTTTTATCAGAAGTATGCACAATTTTGTTGTTATTATAAATAATATTTGAGGATTCCATCCCCATCCAATTTCCAGCAATAAGCCAAAAAGTAAATGGTAATTCCATTGGTGGTGTTGGTAACTTTATTTCATAACACAGTGTACCAGATTCAAGATCGTTTGTGCATTCAACAATTTCCGAATTATCAATCATTTTTTGTAATTTCTCTTTGTTTAAAGGAAAAATCATATATTGAGTAAAATCACAAGACTCTCTATTTTCTTCTGTCACCCACTTCTTGTCAGTTAGATCATAAACACAATCGTAATTTTTTATGATACCAATACCATCACTCAACTCATAACGCTGTGTTCCAATATATAATTCATCAAATTTATAGTAAAGTGAAGCCCAGTAATAATCCCCATTTTGACACCCATCGCAATTAGGAGTAAAATCACGCTTTAGTTCTACCTTAAATTTTGAAGGTAGTTTCTGGCTTTGCTGCCAAGCATTTATTTCTTTTTCTGATAGAAAAATATTTTTCTTACCTTGATCAAGAGCAATACTACATCCGCTTATTAGAAGTAAGATAGTGAATATCAAATATATAGAACATCGCATATTATAAATATGGTATGGTAATATTTATACCTTTCCAAAACCTTTAAAAAACTATTAAAGAAGCTAATTCTATGCCTCAGTGGCTCAGCCTGGTAGAGCACAAGTTAAAACTGCTTAAGTCCTTGGTAAGCCAGTCCTAAGAGGACGGGGTCGCGAGTTCAAATCTCGTCTGAGGCTTATTTTACAAACGAAATATTTATATACTATAACCAATTATATAGTTACTATGGATACAACAATACAAATCAGTAAAAAATTGCAAGAGGAACTCCAAAAAAGAAAAATAACTGATAAAGAGAGTTATGAAGAAGTTATATGGGATTTATTAGAAGACGCTATGGAAATATCTGAACAAACAAAAAAGGAAATAGAAGAAGCTCGTTTAGAAGTGAAAAAAGGATTAGTCAAACCACTGTCTCAAATTAAAACGGAATTGAAACTATAATGTTTGAAATTTTCTTTACTAATAAGGCAGAAAATCAATTAAAGAAACTTGAAAAGAATGTGCAACAAAGGATAATTGCAGTTTTAGAAAGATCCAGAATCAGACCTGAAGATCACTTTGAAAGGCTAGTAGGAGAAAAAGCTTATAAATTAAGAGTTGGTGATTATAGAATAATAGCAGATATTGATAATAATAAATTAGTGATCTTAGTCTTAAAATTAGGACATAGAAAGAATATTTATGAAAGATAAATAGGTTTAAATATCGAGATTATATAAGTGACTAAAGATATTAAAACATGTCACAAAAAAGGATAATGCCAAAGGACATTTTAAAAGTGAAAATAGAAAAAACTTCAGATATAAATTTTTTATGGGGGAAATTTGAAGACATCAAAAAACCAACAGATAAAATTATGAAAGACATAAATGAAGCAGAGGAAAATTGAGAATCAATGAATATGGAAAACGTAGAGTTTGTAAAATAGAAAATAAAGTCATAAAATTTATATACCTTACTATCTAGTTATATCTTATAGGAGGTTCTAAAATGGCAAACTCAAATAGATTCGCTGCAGACTGCAGACTTTTTCCAAGTGATAAGAATTGCTCTTTATATATAGCGGGAACAGAAGAAGAAGTTTTACAAGTTGCAGTAAGACACGCAGTTGAAGAACACGGTCATGAAGAAAGTGAAGAATTAAGAAATCAAATTAAATCTTTATTAAAACCAGAATAAAAATTTTTTTTAATTTCAATAAATAAAAATAGACTTAAGCAAAAAACTTAAAAAATAGTCAAATAATCAATATATTATGTATTATGATCCAAGAACTACAAAACCTTTCATAATTTCTTTTCTTATCTTATCTCTAATTCCTTACTACCCTTTTATTTCATGTTCAAGTTTTGAACTTAGTTATTACAATAGTATTTTCTGGGGTTCATTAATATCATTATTTGATGGTGAATGTTTTATTCTTAAAATGCTCTTTTTATTCACAATAGAATATTTAATTTTAATAGTTTGTTCTGCAATAATTGCTCTATTGTTTGTTAAGCTAAAATATGGTAAAATAGTGCTCAGGAAGAAATCTCATTAGCATCTTCTAAATTCTTCTTTCATGTCATAAAACATCTCAATAAATTTTGCATTTGCAATTTCTACCTCTTTAACTCCCCTTCTAGTAATCTTATACTTCTTTTCTCTACCGCCATCTTTAATTTCTTCTATTAACCCTTTCTCGCTTAACACCTTTAAAACAGGATAAATGGTTCCAGGACTTGGCCTATTACCTCTTCGTTTTAATAATTCTTGCCTTATTTCTTCTCCAGATATATTTTTTTGGTTAATTAATCTCAATACTAAAAAGCTCAAGAATCCCTTCATATCACAACAATTATCCATAAATATAACATTAAATAATTACTATTTATAATTTCTTATTGTTAATATATATGTATCGCAAAACCGATATATTTAAATATTAGTATCGTATATACGATATAAAATTAGTGGGTAACTAACATGAGAAATGAATGTTGCAGCAACGTCTGTGAACCCAGAAGCTTTTTTACTAAAGATGAAAAAATAGAGATGCTTAAAGAATATAAAGAGGCTTTAGAAAAAGAAGCCAAAGGCGTAGCAGAAGAGATAAAAGAATTAGAAGAGGCTAAATAAGCTTTTTTTGGAGGAAAAAATGATTAATGACATAAAAGTCCAAGTTATACTTGGAAGCACTAGAGAGGGTAGGGCAGGAGAAGCAGTAGCCAGATGGGTACTTGCACAAATAGAAAATAGAAACGATTTCAATTTCGAATTCATTGACCTAAAAGATTGGAACTTGCCCTTAATCCATGATGCAATTCCACCTGGAGCTATAAAAGATAAATATTCTGACCCCTTGATTCAAAAATGGGCAGAAAAAATATCAGAAGCAGATGCTTACTTGATTGTAACTCCTGAATATAATCATGGTTATTCAGCTGTATTAAAAAATGGCTTAGACGTAATTTACAAAGAATGGAATAACAAACCTATTGCATTTGTATCATATGGTAATATTGCAGGTGGTTCAAGATCTGTCGAGCAATTAAGATTGGTTTCAGTTGAATTGCAAATGGCCCCAATCAGAGAAGCAGTTCATATTCCATTAATATGGCAAGCTTTTGAAAATAATGAATTAAAAAATAAACTTGATTTTGATAAAAAACTAGATTCTATGCTTGCTCAATTAATCTGGTGGGCAAAAGCTTTGAAATCAGCTCGTCTATAATTATTAATTAAGTTAAAAGGAGATAATTATAATGGATTATACATTAGAGATAGAAAAATCAAAAAACATTGCTGATATTTTTGAGATTGTAAAAAAAATTGTTAGAGATTATACTGGTAATGATCAGGCAGGTCTTTTAGTAGGTTTAACTGATCTTGGTATCAGTAATCGAGGATTTATTGGGGCATTTTATTCATTAAACGCAAATATGATTGTAATCAACAAAAGACCACTAAATAGGATCCTTCAAACAAATCCTGCAATTTACAAATACTATTTATTTCATGTTCTTCTTCACGAGTATATACATTCAATAGGTTACTATGATGAAAACGATGCAAGGCAGATAGTCATAGACATCAGCAGAAATTATTTTGGAGATGATCATATTATATCAGAATTTGCTCAGGATATAAAAAAATTTCTACCCAATTTAACCTACCCAAACACAGAAATTCAACCAAAAGAAATATATATTGATTTTATTAGAGGTATCGATAGAAAGAATACTAATTATATAGGTTAAATTCAAATTTTTAAAATTGATTACTGATCCAGATGATAATAACTCAATATATTAAAAAACATAAAAGAATTTTAATAATTGCGCTAGTACTTGCAGCAATAAATCAAACCTTCTCATTACTTGATCCACAAATATTCAGACTTTTAATAGATAACTATGCTACAAAAGCAACAGAAATTCCAAGAGACATTTTTATTAAAGGTATTGTTCTTTTGCTTCTGGCATCAGTTTCCATCGCTTTAATATCCAGGATTGCAAAAAATTTTCAGGATTATTATGCAAATGTGATAACTCAAAAAGTTGGAACCTCTATGTATTCCGATAGTGTAGCCCATACTCTCTCACTTCCATATAACATTTTCGAAGATCAAAGTTCTGGCCAGATTCTTCAAAAACTGCAGAAAGCTCGAACAGATACGCAACTTGCTCTTCAAAGTTTTATTAATGTAATATTTCTCTCAGTAGTAGGTATAGTATTTGTAATAATCTATGCATTTACAGTTCATTGGCTTATCGGTTTATCATACTTCTTGTTAATACCAATTATGGGTATATTTACATTTTCAATTAGTAAAAAAATTAAGGGAGCACAAAAGAGTATTGTAACTGAATCAGCAAGTTTGGCAGGTAGCACAACAGAAACATTAAGGAATGTTGAATTAGTAAAAAGTCTTGGTTTGGAAAATCAGGAAATTAATCGCCTAAATAATGTTAATGAAAAAATTTTAAATCTGGAGTTAAATAAAGTTAAACTAATCAGAAAAATGAGTTTTTTTCAAGGTACATTAGTAAATGCAATGCGATCTTTATTGCTATTATTAATGCTCTATCTAATCTTCCAAAACAAAATTACACTTGGAGAATTCTTTAGTCTTTTTGTTTACTCCTTTTTTATATTCACACCTATTCAGGAGTTTGGAAATATTGCTTCACAATATCAACAAGCCAAAGCCAGTAATGAGCAACTAGAAGAAATATTGAAAATTAAGCCTCAAAAAAAACCAAGTAATCCCAAGGATATAGGATCTCTAAAGAAAATTATCTTTAAAGACCTATCTTTTAAATATGATTCGGGAGACATTCCATCTGTCCAGCATATTAATCTGGAGATACATGAAGGTGAAACAGTTGCCTTTGTAGGCCTATCAGGTAGCGGAAAAACAACCCTAGTAAAATTAATCTTAGGCTTATATCAACCTACCTTGGGAAAACTTCAATTCAATGATCGAGATTCAAAAGATATTGATTTCGACAAGTTTAGAAATAAGATTGGTTTAGTTTCCCAAGAAACTCAATTATTTTCTGGAACAATTAAGGAAAATTTACTTTTTGTAAAACCAACTGCCTCAGATAAGGATTGCTTAAGAGCTCTTGAACAAGCAGCTGTTCTTTCCCTTACTCAAAGAAATAATTCAGGATTGAACACAAAAATTGGGGAAGGTGGTATTAAAATATCCGGTGGTGAAAGACAAAGATTAGCAATTGCCAGAGCTCTTTTGAGAAATCCAGAGCTAATTATATTTGATGAAGCAACAAGTAATTTAGATTCATTAACCGAGAAATCAATTACAAATACTATTAATAATATAATAAATTCCAACTCAAGTATAATCACAATTCTTGTCGCCCACAGATTAAGTACTATAACTCATGCCAATAAAATCTTTGTATTTGAGCAAGGTAAAATAATAGAAGAAGGCAATCATAAATCTTTATTAAATAAAAAAGGTCTTTATGCAGCAATGTGGAGAGAGCAAAGTTCTACTGAAGATAAGATTTTTAAATAAAATTCATCAGTTAGGTTTTTAAACCTATCTTTCATGTCCTATATTATGAAGGATCCAGATAAACTAAAGCAGGAAATTATACTTACTATTAAGAAATTTAATTTACCCAATTATAAAGACTTAGATATAGAATTTGAAATATCTAATATTGAGCATGATGGTCACATACTAAGAGCTATAAGAAGGAAGATTGTTGAAAAGCTTGAATTTTTCTGCAAGATAATTGAAAATGTTATTTTCCCTGATGCTTCATCATTTGCTTCATTTCAGGAAAGTAAATCTTTTGATGAATCAGAAAGAGCTGACTTAGTTAAATTATATAAAAAGTTAATGATTTACGATAGAATTTCACTAAGCTTGGAAATAGAAAATGATGATAAAAAAAGTGTAAAGTTAATAAATGAACTATTTTCTGAATGGAAAAACATCAAACCTCAGTTATTAACCTTAGTTAAGACAATGACAGATTCATGGAACAAGGATGATGAAGCTTTAGAAGAGCGATACTTCGGATAGAAAGTAATAAAAATTAGTTCATATTCTAATAATTAAGAGGTGTATGAATGAAATCAAAAATACTTGTATTTTTATTTGTTTTAATTCTTACTGTAAATTTTTCCTTTGCAGCGACAACTGATTCAAGTCAGGCAAGTTGCGAAGACTCAGATTATGGTATTGACTATACAGTTAAAGGTGCATTAAATTATCATTCAAATATTTACTCAGATACCTGTGAAAATAATTACGTTATCAAGGAATATTATTGTTCAAAATCAGGCCCTATTTTCCAATTTTATAAATGCTCTGGAAGTTGCCAAAATGGGGCATGTTCTACCCAAGCAATAAATATTAAAAAATCCCCAGTAAATACTCCCCCTCAAAAACAAGAAGTTACTTCTAATAATTGTGCTGATTCAGATAATGGTATTAACATTTACAGCCAAGGCTCAGCCGAACTGAAAAATAATAACAATCAAATTAATTCAAAGGCAGATTTCTGCGCTTCAGATCAAATTCTTTATGAACAGTACTGTAAATATTCTACTTCAACTAAAACATGGAAAATAGAACAGTTAAACTATAAATGCAGCTCAGGGTGCACTAATGGTAGGTGTCTCCAACCAAGTAACATTCAAAAAGCACCTATTTCAGAATCACAAAAAAGCAATCCACAAAAAAATAATTTTTTTACTAACCTTTTCGGATTTTTCAGTATTTCTGGAAGGGCTGTTCAACAAACACAAAAAAATACTTCTGTACCAAGTGCTCT
>Ga0209541_10001997_pt1 | contig 39343 bp, 39 predicted proteins | sample RifCSPlowO2_01_FD_184027 | JGI IMG/M metagenome (GOLD analysis project Ga0209541, IMG submission 184027) | Groundwater microbial communities from Rifle, Colorado - Rifle CSP2_plank lowO2_0.1 (SPAdes) (version 2) | ecosystem: Environmental > Aquatic > Deep subsurface > Groundwater | place...
AGCGGTGAATACGTTCTCAAATTTTGGACTCACTGCCCGTCAATCTAAGGGAGCCGGTAATACCTGAAGATCTATGTTTTATTATGTGGAGCTACGGTAAGATCGGTAACAAGAGATAAGTCGTAACAAGGCAAGGCTAGCGGAAGCTGGTCTTGGATCACCTCCTTTCTATATTTTTTCTTCGGAAGAAATATGCACGAAAGGTTAGAAGTGGGAGGCGAAAGATGGGAAGAATTAGTTTTCTAATTTTTCACATCCAACCTCTATCCTTCATTAAAATGTAGTCGATATGATTAATTTCATGAGAGGTCCGATCTCTAAATCGGAGTTCGATAGTAATGTGAACAAAAACCTTACTTAGCTGGTTAACTGTATAAAGTTGAGAAACTAAAAACCCCGCCAATGGCGGGGTTTTTAGTTTTGACAGTTATGGGTATAAATGATAAAAAGTACACAGTTCTTATAAATAGCGAGTTAAAAGTGAAAACTAGAAAGCGCAAGGAAGCCGAAGTAAGATTATCAAGGGAAAACTACGAATGGCTCAAGAAGATTGCTATGAAAAATGGCCTGAAATTGGAGCAGGTAGTAAACGCTATTTTGCTATGTGAGTTAGATATTATAGAGTATGTAGCGTGGAAGAGGCTCAAACTTCTTAAGCGGCTAAAGATTGAGCTAACAACAAAACGTTTATACCACCACACGTTATAAAGATAAAGCCCCAAACCGCCCTTTCGGGTGGTTTTTGTTATTTGATTTGATAAGTAATGGATACGTTTACCGTTATCTCATTTTTTCCTGTTGGTACCGACGGACCGCCACCTCCAAATCCGCCTTGGCCGTCAACTTCTGTTTTCATATGTATAGAAATAGGGTAGCCGTTTGTGTTTTCGGAGAAGTTTACTATTTTGCCCAGGTTTATACTAAGATCGTCTTCAAGTTCTTCCGCTTTACCTTTCGCGTCTTCAATCGCTTTCTTTCTTGCCTCGGCTTTTAGCGCTTCCGGATCGTCTATTTCAAAACTTAACTGGTTGACCTGATTCGCTCCGGCCGCTACTATTCCGTCGAGAATGTTACTTACTTTTTCTAAGTCACGGATCTTAATTTCCATTGATTGGTTCACTTGATAACCGGTGGTTGTCGGCTGGCCACCATATTGGGAGTATTTATATTGAGGGTAAATATTGTAGCCGGTTGTTTTGATGTCTTTATCATCTATGTTTTGTTTTTTCAGATAATCTGTAATGGTTTTTGATTTCTTTGAATTCTCGTCTTGGGCGGTCTTGGAATTGACCGATTCGGTAAGTATCGATAGATTTACCAAAGCAATGTCGGGCTTGGCGGTGACTTTGCCCTCACCGGAGAAGGAGACGGTGTTTGTGGTGGTCGCGGTATTTTTAACTTGTTTGGTTACCGTAAGCAAAAAGAGAGTAAGCGCGACCAGCGCTAATGTCCCTGCCCACCCTAAATATTTATAATTGTTATTCATAATTATATTTTAACATATTGACTAAAAAAATGAAAAGATATAATCTTGCCACAGTTCCGTACATTTAGGAGTTTATCTTATGATTAACTCACAAGTGCCACGAGAGTTTATTGAAAAAATATACACAAAAAGAAAGGCACGACATCCACATAATTGTTATGGTCTGTGGACTTGGATTTCAGGTAGTTTGAAAGTTAAATGTCAGGGTTGCGGCTACACCATGGTGATTAACCCAGCAACTTGCGAGCTGAAACATCTTGATTCAGCAGATGAAGCTGTCGAAAATACACTTGATATTCGAAATTATGGAAGAAGTTGAAGAGATTTTTTCTGATTCTTTACCAGCTTAGAGCTGGTCTTATTTTATGTCCAAACGAAAAGTAATTTACTTAATTTTAGATAACATCCGAAGCCGGGAGAATGTTGGCTCTATTTTTCGCACTGCCGATGCGGCCGGAGTGACCAAAATATATCTCTGCGGTATTACGCCAACGCCTCCGCATGATAAAATCTCCAAGACCGCTTTGGGAGCGGAAACGTATGTACCGTGGGAATACCGCAAGCAAACATGGAAATGTTTGCTTGAAATCAAAAATCAAAATCCAAAAATCAAAATTATAGGACTGGAACAAACAAAAGATGCTGAAAACGTTTTTATGTTTGGAAGTATGTTTAGAAGTTCAACTTCTAAACATATCGCTTTGGTGTTGGGCAATGAGATTAGGGGATTGAGTCCGCAAATCTTGAAATATTGCGATAAGATTGTTTGTATTCCGATGTGTGGTAAAAAAGAGTCACTAAATGTTAGTGTGGCAGCGGGAATAGCTTTATATCAAATGATAAAACCCCGCACCAATCTTATCCGCTGACCGCCATTCAGAAAAGGGGCGGGATTGATGCGGGGCTATTGTTTGTGGCTACTCGTTTCACTTGTAGACAAACAATAAAAATTTCCATACCTATGTATGGAAAGAAAGAGAGCTTGAATGTTTCTGTGGCGGCTGGGGTCGCTCTGTATGTACTTTTGAATTGTCATTCTTAATCTACGATAGGCGTTCCCGAAACTCGTACCCAGGGTTGAGATAAGCGATAATCAATGAACCCGTTCTCATGAGTGTTAAACAACCAACCAGTATCATGACAAGGTTTACACATTTGCCACCAGACAGGATTAGCCGGAACGGGCATATAGCCCATTTCTACGATTCCGGCGAGAGCGCCCTGCTTAACCATTGAATCGGAGTTGCATATGTGACATTTGATTCCAGACGTAAATTCTCGAATGTCATTCCACGATTGAGTCTTTCGATAAATCACAGAACCCCCTTAGTTATTAAATAGCACGACATGAAACTACCACATAAAACACAATAATACAATGAATATCATTATTGATGCGTACGCATCAGTTATGATAGGATTAGTTTTATGATCAAGGGCGAATTTATTGTAAAATTTTTGGAATCTATCAAAGATGTGGCTTCTACTATAAACAGCCTAATGGTATATGAATCTATGCAAAGAAAGGATCTTCGCATGGGAGGCTTTAGCCCCGACAGAATTTATAGCGGTTTTAAGAATTTGGAGAGAAGGGGGATTATCTCTAAGGCTGGAGGCGATAACTATAAATTTACCCAAAAGGGTAAAAAATGGCACAAAAATGCCAGTATTAAATATTTTTCTTCGAAAGATAAGAAATGGGATGGAAAATGGAGGGTGGTAATTTTTGATATTCCGCAAGAACTGCATAAAAATAGGAATAATTTGCGACACAAATTAAGGTACCTCGGTTTCTATATGCTTCAAAAAAGTGTTTTTGTTTTGCCATATCCGTGTGAAGAGGAGTTGGGATATATTTGCCAAAGTTTAGGCATTAATGATTATGTGGACGTAATAATTGCTGACTCTGTTGGATTTAGAGAAAGTGAAATTAAAAAATACTTTGAAATCTAAGTTATCATTTATGATGCGTACGCATCAGTTATGATAATTTAAACTAAAATTAAATTTTTGAAACTTCCACACAAAACATTAGAGAAAAAATTATTTAAATCCGGATACGGATACATTTGCGCGGTGGACGAAGTGGGAATGGGCTGTCTGGCCGGGCCGGTGGTGGTCTGCGCCGTGGCGATGACAAATCATTTCTATAACGAACATCACAAAAAGTTGCATTGGCTCCGGGAGTCAAAATTATTATTGCCTCACCAAAGAGAAAAGTTCGCCGCTGAACTGCTAAAAGAAAAAGACCTTGTCTATGCCATTTCGTCCGTATCTCCGAAAATGATAGACAAAATAAATATTTATCAGGCTGCCAGATTGGGAATGAAAAATGCAATAAAGAAATTAAAACCAAGTTTTGATTTAAAGACTATCGTGTTGGTTGACGGTAAAACTAAAATCAGAGGAGTTGATTATGAGCAAGTGCCGATTGTGAAAGGGGACAGGAAGATATTTGTTATTGCTTGTGCTTCGGTGATTGCCAAAGTTCATCGGGACAAAATGATGGTCGGATATGCCCAAAAATATCCGGATTACGGTTTTGAGAAACATAAGGGTTACGGAACTAAATATCACCAAGCCCAGCTTATCGCTCTCGGTCCTTGCGAAATACACAGGAGGTCGTTTGCTCCTGTGGCTAAAATGCTATAATTAAAGCATGGTAAAAATTGCAATTAACGGATTCGGTCGGATAGGTCGGGCGTTTTTTAAGTTGGCTATAACCAAGCCAGAGTTGGATGTTGTTGCAATCAATGATCTGGGCGATTTGAATGCGATGGTCTACTTGTTGAAGTACGACTCTGTTTATGGGAGATACGACAAAGAGGTAAGCGTGGACCCGCCTGCCGGCGAGGCAGGGGATGGAATGTTGAAGGTGGATGGCAAGACATACAAATTTTTTCAAGAGAAAAACCCGCTTAAACTCCCTTGGGGTCAGTTGGGTATTGATATCGTAGTTGAGGCAACAGGTGCTTTTGAGAGTTATGAAAAAGCATCGGTTCACCAACAAGCGGGTGCAAAAAGAGTTGTTCTGACCGCACCGGCCAAGGATGAGGATGGTTCGATGAACTCACCACAAGGTAATCCGGACGGCCGGACTGTTTTGATGGGCGTGAATGACGAGATTCTGAAAACCTGCACGATGTCTTCAAATGGTTCCTGCACGACAAATTCCGCTTCTCCAGTGATGCAAATTTTGGTGGAAAAACTGGGAATCAAAAAAGCATTTCTGAATACTGTTCATGGCTACACTCCGACCCAAGCATTGGTTGACGGCGGAGCGAAGGATCACGACTTGCGCAGAATGAGGGCGGCCGGCGTGAATATCGTGCCCTCAACTACCGGCGCGGTGATTGCAGTAGCTCGCGCGGTTGATTCGTTGAAAGGAAAATTTGATGGTATTGCTATGCGAGTGCCGGTGGTAACGGGCTCTTTGTCAGCAATTACTTTTGTTTCCGAAAGACCGACGACCACAGAAGAAATCAACTCAATACTTAAGACCGCCGAGTCCGAACCGCGCTGGGAGGGAATTTTCAAAGCAACGGATGATCAGATAGTTTCAAGTGATATTGTTGGCGACCCATACGCCGCTATTGCCGACCTCTCTTTAACAAAGGTTGTTGATGGCGACCTCTGTACTGTTTATTCCTGGTACGACAACGAATTTGGATATACAAATACGCTTGTTCAGCATGTTTTGAAAGTTGCTGAAATTTTATAATGCAAAATTTAGAAAAACCATTTGTTTCAGTCGAGCCAGAAAGCAAAGCGGAGAAAGAAACAGGAGAGTTTGGTTTTGAAGTTCACAAAAAAATTATCGAGGCGTTAAGGTCAGAAAAAACGGTGTCCCTTTTAAAAAAAATAAGCGCGGGATTGCTACTGTCAAGCGGTGCTACAATAAGCGCTATGAAATTTTTTAGCTGGCTATACAATACCCCGGAGTTAAATGCGCTTGGTCCAGAAACATATTTTACCGGGCCGCTTATGTCTTATGCCGGAATGAAATTTTTTACACGCTTGGAACAACTAGAAAAAATGCATAAAGCAACTAATGCAAAAAAACAAAATGCCCAAGAGCCATAAAAGAATAGCCGAAATATTAGAAGACGTTTTTGGGATACTTAACTTTAACTCAGAACAAATAAGTTCGGCTAAAACAGATTTGGACGAGTTGATAAAAATCGAAACTCTGAATAATTTGGTACACGAGATAGAAGAGCAAGATCTTAAGCAACTAAGGGAGAGGATAAAAACGATGAAAGGAGATGGGTGGCAGGAAGAAATTGCTAAAATTTTAAAAAACAAATATTCATCAGCTGACATAGAATTGAAAATGTCTTTATCTGCAGATAAAATATTGGCAGATTATTTAGAATTGATTTTAAAAAACGCAAGCGAAGAACAAAGAGCAGAACTCCTCGTAACTTTAAATAAGATTAAAAATGAAATAGGATAATGTCCCAATATATTCACGAAGATAAAATTCAGGAGCTGGAGATGAAGGCCAATGAAGCCCGGGAGCTTTTGATAGAAATGCTTGTTGAGGCCGGGTCCGGCCACACTGCCGGGCCGTTGGGAATGGCCGATATTTTCACGGCCATGTATTTTCACGTTTTAAATCACGACCCCAAAAACCCAGACATGCCCGACAGGGACAGATTGGTACTTTCTAATGGTCACATTACCCCCATAAGATATGTGGTCATGGCGATGGCCGGATATTTTCCTGTTGAGGAATTAAAAACATTGCGTAAATTCGGGACTCGGCTTCAAGGTCATCCCGAGCGTGAACGATTGCCTGGCGTTGAAACAACTTCGGGACCACTGGGTTCCGGATTAGGTCAAGCGGCAGGGATAGCTTATGCGGCAAGAATGGATAAGAAAAAATTCCGCACCTACTGTTTTATGTCTGATGGTGAGCATGATGCGGGCGCGACATGGGAAGCGGCCATGTTTACGAGTAAGAATAAATTGCATAATTTAACGGCGGTCATTGACCGCAATAATATCCAGATAGACGGAATGACAGAGAATGTGATGCCCCTTGAATCGTTGAAAGCAAAATACGAAGCGTTCAACTGGCATGTTCTGGAAGTGGATGGACACAACATAGAACAATTTATAGATGCTATTGAAGAAGCAAAAGCTATCTATGAAAAGCCGACAGTAATAATTGCCCACACTATTCCCGGAAAAGGAGTAAAAGAAATAGAGTTTGATTATAATTGGCATGGCAAACCGCCAAAACCCGAAGAAGCGGCAAAATTTTTAGCTGAACTTAGAACGTTGAATGGTAAGATAAAGAGCGAACACGAGTAAGGGGCGTTGGCCCGGTCGAGAAATAGTTTAATATAAGTTTAAAACATTATGCACGGAAATTGTAAATGTCCTCACCACATGGTGAATAAAGTATTGGCGGCTCTTGCCTGGATTGCCGGAGTTTTGTTTTTCTGGTCCAGTTGGGGCACAAGAGCCTTTTGGGGTTTTGATGCGTTATATTGGGGCTGGTCAGTAGTGATTTTGGTTTTAATGGCCAAAGCCACAATGTTTTGCGGATGCTGTGGAATGGGAATGATGGGCAAGATGATGGGCAGCAACATGGATAAAAACATGTGCAGCCATGAGAGTGGTTGTAAGTGTGGAGATTGCGGCAAGTGTTGCTAATTTCTTTGCCCAGCTCTTTCTAAAATTTTTGAAAGAGCTGGGTTGTAGAGATTATGAAAATATCACTAATAAAATTTTTATTAATAGAAATTATTCTGGCTTTTGTTTTAGGATTTTTAACTTATCCAAAAACTTTCACGGATTGTTATTTTGGACTTTGCTACCTCCCATTTAGTATTGCGCTTATTTTTTCTATAATTTCTATTTTTGTGACCATAGCTATTTCTCAAATAGGAGATATTCATAGAAAAAATCATCCACTTGTTTCTGTTGTCATTATTTTAGTTGTTATTTTTCTAGGGATTTGGTTTTTTATAAGATAAAGAATGTTAAACTTTGAAGCAAAATTAATTAGTGACTTAACGAAACCAGAAACGGTGCCGACCCGTGACGGCTATGGTAAGGGTCTAGTTGAGGCCGGGGAAAAAGACGAGAGAGTGGTGGTTATTTGCGCTGACCTTACTGAATCAACGCGGTCGCATTGGTTTGCCGAAAAATTCCCAGAAAGATTTATTGAGTTAGGCGTGGCAGAACAAAATATGGCTCTTGTGGCATCGGGTATGGCAAATTACGGAAAGATTCCGTTCATATCTTCATACGCGACATTTAGTCCAGGAAGGAATAACGAACAGATAAGGACGAACGTCTGTATCAACAATGTCCCCGTTAAAATTGCCGGTCATCATGCCGGAATTTCAGTTGGACCAGACGGGGCTACTCATCAAGCGCTTGAAGATATCGCTATTATGCGCGTTATTCCAAGAATGGTTGTTGTGGTGCCATGTGATGCAATTGAGGCCGAGAAAGCGACAGTTGGGGCAGCTTTTAATGGTCAGCCTACATATATTAGGTTTGGAAGGGAAAAGTCGCCAGTTTTTACAACCAAAGATACACCGTTTGAAATAGGGCGAGCTGAAACTTTAAGAGATGGAAAAGATGTGGCTATAATTGGTTGCGGAATGTTGCTTTATAATGCTTTGGTTGCGGCGGAAGAATTGGCTGGCGAGGGGACAGATTGCATGGTCATAAATTCCCATACTGTAAAACCGATTGACGAAAAAACCATTGCCGAAGCCGCTCAAAAAACCGGGGCCGTGGTAAGCGTGGAAGAGCACCAGGTTAATGGGGGATTAGGTTCTGCGGTAGCCGAAGTCTTATCAAAAAATTATCCCGTCCCGCAGGAATATATTGGCGTTCAGGATAGATTTGGAGAATCAGGAAATCCTGATGAATTAATTGAGGCATTCGAAATGGGGGTCGGCTCAATCAAGGAAGCTGTAAAAAGGGCAATCTTAAGGAAGAAATAGTGTTAAAAAATCTTGTGTTTATAATGATGCGTACGCATCATTATAAACACAAGATTTTTATGTTTCTTTTGAGTCAAGTAATTTTTTTAGTTTTACAAAGTCCAGTTCAAGCAAACTTTTAACTTGAGGATCTTTCAAGGCATGATCAGGATGGAACGTGGGCAGAAGTTCATAGCTTCCCAGATTGAATGTCCGGCCGTGCACATTGTCTAATGGCTGTCTCATTCCTATTCCGTTTAGGGCCATATTTCCCAAAGTTACGACAAGAATGGGATTGATGGTTTTCAGTTCTTCTTTAAGGAATGGAACATAAGATTTTATCTCTTTAGAAGTGGGAACCTTCAAGGTTGAAGGACAATACTTAAGAACATTAGTGAAATAAACTTTGTTCTTATTTATCCCGGCAGTTTTTAAGAGCTGGTGGAGCAGTTTTGCTTTATTGCCAGCAATCGGCTTGCCTTCATTTTCCTCATCTTGGCCGGGAGCTTCTCCTACAAAGACGATTTTTGCGCCGACGAAACCACTGCCAAAGACTAATTTTCTGTCTTTGAATTTTCGTTTTAACGAAGCATTTACTTGGTTAAGTTTTTGGGTTTCTTCGTTCATATTCGGTCAAATACTTGTTGGCTTGATGTTACCATATAATGGTTATTTTGGCAAGCCAGGAAGTGAATTTTTGAACTTCTTTCAGAATAGCGCTTTTAGCGCATTTAAAAAATCTACTTCCTGACAAGAGTTTACTTGATTTTACCTCCGTATGATGATAAACCTATGGCAGATTTTTAAAATTGAAAAAAGGACATGACAATGGCTCAAAAACGCATGGTTATCGTTGGGGGAATCAGGACTGCTATCGGTAAATTCGGAGGCAGTTTAAAGGATGTTCCGGCACAGTATCTTTTGGCATATTGTTTCCGTCATGTGGTGAAAAAGAGCGGTATTGATCCGGTTCAGATAGATGACATTGTGGCCGGAAACATATGTCAACCCGTGGCTAATATTGCCGGTATCGCAGCGGGTATTGCTAAGATTCCATATAGCGTTCCATCGTGGGTAGTTGGGAGAAATTGTGCATCCGGGATTCAAGCAATTACTTCGGCATGTGAAGAAGGGTTGTCTGGCAGTGGAGAAATTTTTCTTGCCGGTGGTACTGAAAACATGTCTCAAATTCCATATATTATAAAAAATGCAAGGTTCGGTCTTAAAATGCAAAATCGCATTCTTACCGATGCATTGTGGGACGGACTTTTTGATCCCAATATTAAACAAATGATGGGACGAACGGCTGAAAATATAGTCCAAAAATGGGGAATTCCCCGCGAAGAGCAGGATGAATATGCGGTGCGCTCTCATCAGAAAGCATTCGATGCCAGAAAGAATCAAAAATTTGATACGCAAATTCTTCCATTAAAAATTCAAGAACGCATGCGTGTTCGAGGGGGCGTTGAATCGGATGACAAAGTTATTCCGGGAAGTCAGGTAGTATTTTCACAAGACGAAAGTCCAAACGAGAGGTTGGTTCAAAATCCCGGATCTGCGTCCGGTGCTCCTGCCATATTCATGAACGATAATATTATGAATCCGGTTGAAAATGACGTAAAAATCTATATAGATAAAACAGGCACATTTGTTATAGAGAAAACATATTATCTCAACGGAACAGTAACTCCGACCAATGCCTGTCCGATGAACGACGGTGCGGCAGCGGTTCTGATTATGACCGAAGAAAAGGCCATTGCTCTCGGATTAACTCCGCTGGCGTACATAGTGTCCTATGCATATGTCGGTTGCAATCCTGTATTGATGGGCGAGGGTCCAATTTATGCCGTGCCAAAGGCGCTAAAAAAAGCCGGTTTGAAAATGAATGATATTGACGTGTTTGAACTTAACGAGGCCTTTGCCTGCCAGGCGATCGTCTGTCAGCGTCAGTTAGATATTCCTAGTGAAAAGCTTAATTTAAACGGAGGGGCCATTGCATTGGGGCATCCACTTGGCGCTACGGGGATGGTTATGACCATAAAGGCGATACACATCTTGAATGAATTAAAGAAACGCTATGCTGCAATTACTATGTGCGTGGGTGGCGGACAAGGCGGCTGTCTGATTATAGAGAGAGCAGAAGGAGGAGCGTAATGGTAAGAATTATTAAGAAAGTTGCGGTTATCGGCGGCGGTACGATGGGAAGCGGTATTGGACAGCACATCGCCCAAAAGGGAATTGGTGTCGTAGTAAAAGAAGCCAACGACGAACGCGCTCAAGCGTGCAAAGAGAGAATTTTCAGCCAACTTGATAAAGTAGTTCGGCTCGGCAAAATTACCTCATCAGAAGCTGAAAGCGCGAAGACACGCTTTTCAACCACGAGTTGCTATAAAGAAATTGAGGATGCCGATCTTGTGATTGAAGCGATCTTTGAAGATATGGCCGCGAAAAAGGCAATTTTCGGGGAACTGAACTCATTGTTTCCCGGAGATGTTATTTTTACGACAAACAGCTCATCGCTTTCTATTAACGAAATAGCGTCGGTAACCAACCGGCCTGACCGTTTTATCGGCACCCATTTTTTCAACCCGCCGGTTAAGGCGCCATTGGTAGAGCTGGTAAAAGGCGACAAAACTTCGGATGAAACATTTACCGTTGCCCGCCGTTTTATGGAAACTGTCCTTGGAAAAACCCCTATTCTTGTTAAGGGCTGTCCGGGGTATCTAGTCAATCGTCTTTTGCTGCCTTATTTGAATGAAGCGGTCCGTCTTCTTACTGAAACAAAACTTACGGTTAAAGAGATTGATGGCCGGGCTGATAAATTTGGCTGGCCAATGGGACCGTTTGCCCTTCTTGATTATGTAGGTATCGATATTGCCGCAAATGTGGCGAAGATTCTCTACGGAGGATATGGTGAAAGAGCTGAACCGGCATTGCTTATGTATCGTCTGGTTGAACTTGGCCGGATTGGTAACAAAGTCGGGGCCGGTTTCCATGTTAGTTCTAATACGGCCGGTTTTGAAGATATTCAAGTGGTTATTAACCGCGAATATCCAAACCGAAAGAATTTTGATGCTGAAGAAGGTTTTAAGCGTATGATGGCCGGTCTCTGTAATGAGGCGCTCATGTGTCTTGAAGAAGAGATTGCATCCGCGAATGTCATTGAGACCGGCGCCACTCTCGGAATTATGTTTCCGATGGCGCTGGAAGGACCATTACACTATGCTCAAGATAAATATGGTTTTGCTAATCTCTTTGCCGACCTTCAACGATTTGAACAAAAATATGGAATGCGGTTCAAACCGGCAATCATGCTTGAACAGCTTGTTTCTCAAAATAAGAAAATCTTTAATAAAGCCGAGGAAGAGGAGTGGTAATTTAATTGTTCGGGCTCCAGAAATGGAGCCCTTGTTTTTTTATAAAAAGGCGGTATATTAACGCCAGATTCTTAATAATTTTATCTGGAGAACTAACGTGGCGCAAAATCAGGAAGAACCGAAGGTTAAACTTTCAAGAATTAAGGATACAAATATCGCCAAAATCTCTATTCAGAATCCTCCGATGAACCAGCTTTCCGGGGAGGTATTTATGCTTCTCGCTTTTCTTCTCGAAAAAGTCAAAGCAGATGAAAAAACTAAAGCGCTCCTCATTGAAGGTAGCGGACTTTTTTCTGCGGGCGCCGATGTTAAAGAAATTTGGAAGATTGCCCTTGAAGGTAATTCCGATAAGGCGCTTGAACTTCTTGCAAAAATTAATGCCGTTGCGGATGCGGTTCAGAATCTTGGAAAGCCAACCATTGCGGCTATCCATAGCTATTGTTTGGGTGGAGGAAGCGAATTAGCGCTGGCTTGTACTGTCCGTATAGCTACAGACGAAGCTAAATTTGGCCAACCCGAAATTAATCTCGGCATTATGCCTGGTATGGGCGGGACCCAGCGCTTGCCGCGCCTTGTGGACTTAGAAATAGCCCTAAAGATTCTTCTGTCAGGAATGGTAATTTCTGCAAAAGATGCATTAACTCATGGTCTCGTGGACAAGGTCGTTTCAAAAGCGGATTTGGATTCTGAAGCAAAGTTGCTTGCAGAATTTCTCATCGCGAGTGATTCACGGAGAAAACGGAAAGAACCCCGAGGTTTTGATTTTAAGGACTTCGACGGACTTATCGCATCAGATTCATTCAAAATGCTTATACAGTCAAAGTCAAGCGAGGCTGTAAATTCTATTCTCACCGCAGTTAGGGTCGGTATGTTGCTCCCACTAGATCAAGCGCTTAAGCTTGAGCAGAAACTTTTTGCCGAACTCGTCGTCAAAGATTCAGCCAAGAAGGGACTGACAAAATTTTTAAAGATTGAACTTGAACCGAAGAAACAAGAGGTTCAAGTGAAGTCCGATACTTCCGGCCATGAAGACGATTTGAAAATATTCCGTGAGATGGTTCGTGAATTTGCAGAAAAAGAAATTCGTCCGAGGATCAAGGAGATGGAAGAAGCCGGGGGAATGCCTCGCGAATTATTTGACCAAATGGGCGAGATGGGTTTCTTTGCTGCATCCTATCCGGAAGAATACGGGGGAGCGGGTCTTGGTAAAACTGCCTACTGTGTTGTTTTTGAAGAATTGTCCCGTGTTCATGGTTCATCAGCCGTTGTGGCAGGTGCCCACATGGGTCTTGCCTGCGGCTCCGTCTTTATTGGCGGAAATGAAGTGCAAAAACAAAAGTATTTGCGCGCCGGTCTTGACGGCAAGATGATGGGCGCGTTTGCTCTTACCGAACCAAGCGCGGGTTCCGATGCTGGCAATATTAAAACATCTGCGGTCAAAAAAGACGACGGATGGGTCTTAAATGGTGCTAAGCAATTTATTACCAATGGAGCTGATGCCGACTTTACAATTGTCATTGCTCAAACCGATCCGTTCTTGAAAAAAGACGGCTTGGCAGCGTTCATCATTGAGACAAAATGGCCGGGATATAAAGCTTCCAGAATTGAGCATAAATTGGGTATCAAAGGTTCACGAACCGCGGAACTGACGCTTACAGAGGTTTTTGTTCCCGATGAAAATCTGCTTGGAGAAGTCGGGAAAGCGTTCAAAATGTTCATGCGAACGCTTAATGGTGGCCGGCTTGGTCTTGCTGCCGGTTGTCTCGGTTCATCAAAGAGGGCGTTAGAGCTTGCGTTTAAACACGCTTCAAGCCGTACCCAGTTTGATAATCCGATATTAAGCTATGAGGTAATCCAATTCTATCTTGCTCGCATGAGGGCAAATATTTATTTCATGGAGCAAGCGACCTATAATGCCGCAAAAATGGCTGATGAAAGGAAAGACATCCGTCTTGAGGCAGCTTGCGTCAAGCTTCTGTGTTCTGAAATGAACGAATGGAATGTGCGCACTTCTCTTCAGATTCATGGAGGAACCGGTTATGACAATGAAGCAGAAATTTCAAGAATGATGCGCGACAGTATCATCAATACTATTTTTGAGGGGACCAATGAGATTCAGCACCTGCTTATTTTCAAGGAAGTTTATGGTAGCGGCGGAAAGATTTAAAAACCGCAAAGGGCCTTCTGGCCCTTTTTGTTTTGTGGGTGCGGTAGGAATCGCCGCGACATTGTTTTGTAGGACTATTTATGGTAAAATTAAAAGACGCAGGTTCAGATAATAGTTACAGCTAATGCTATATGAATAAATACCTTAAACAAAAAGCCATACAGCTTCGTCTGGAAAAACAATTAAGTTATAGTGCCATACAAAAAGAGTTATCAGTAGCTAAAAGCACTTTGAGCGAATGGCTTAAACCATTTCCCTTAAGTAGGGAAAAAATTCTGGAGTTGAAGCGATTGGGGTGGAAAAATAGTGAAGCAAAGATAGAAATGTTTAGAGAAACAATGAGGCAGAAAAGAGAGAAAAAAGACAAAGGAATGTATGAGAAATACTTGACTCAATTTCAGAAAGTTTCTGACGAGGCAATTTTTATTTCAGGGCTCGTATTGTATCTTGCTGAAGGGGGTAAGACCAACAATTACACAGTAAGTTTGGCTAATACTGATTCAAGAATAATTAAGTTCTTTGTGAAATGGCTACGTGTTTTTTTTCAAGTGCCCCGGAGTAGGTTAAGAGCTCATTTGCATCTTTATGAAGATATGGATATTGCAAAAGAAACAGAATTTTGGAAAAATGAACTAAGTTTCAAGGGGAGTCAGTTTTATAAGCCGTATGTTACAAAATTAAAAAGAGCCAGTTTTTTGTATAAAGAGTCCTTTAGACATGGTACTTGCTCGGTTATGGTTTCAAACACAGAATTGAAGAGAAGAATAATGATGGCAATCAAGGCCTATTTAAAATCTGTTATTCGTAAATAAAATTGGGCATGTAGTTTAGTGGTAAAACTCGGTCCTGATAAGACCGGATCCCAAGTTCGATTCTTGGCATGCCCACACAATAAAAATAGACCTTTCGGGTCTATTTTGGATCAAACGACTGGCCGCAGCCGCAAGTTCCTTTGGCGTTGGGGTTGTTTATCTTGAATCCGCCACCCATCAGATTATTATCTTCAAAATCTATTTCCGCGCCGGTCAAATAGCGGATACTGATGGGATCGATCAGGATCTTTACGTCATGTTCTTCGATGACTTTATCGCCGATGCCTGGTTCTTTTTCTGTTTTCAGGCCATATTGCAATCCGGAACAACCGCCGCCTTGGACAAAGATGCGGAGGTAATTATCTTCTTCTTTTTCTATGGTCTCCTTTATTTTTACTGCAGCTTTCTCGGTAATCGAAACGGGATTTGGTTCCATTCGATATCCTTTAAAATTTCAAAAAACCATGTTATAATATAACATGATTCTGAATAAAAGAAAGGGCCGGTAGTTCAGTGGTAGAATGCCGCTTTTGCAAAGCGGAGGTCGGGAGTTCGATCCTCCCCCGGTCCACCAAATTTGATTTAAGGCAACCCTACCGAGGGGATTATTTTAAATTGGATCCGAAGAGGGAAATGATCAGTGACTTTTATGTCATTTCTAATAACTAAATCATCAGAAACCGATAATCGATCGCCTTTGTAAAATATCCAATCTAGGTTCTTTCCGGGCAGTCTTTTTTTAGAAGTATTCTCGAACCCTTCCTTCTCCAGGATTTTAAGTACCGGTGAATTTGAGCTTGCCGAGGTATTAAAATCACCAGCTATGATTGTTTGAGATTCGTGATAATTGTTATTTAGATAATTAATCAATTCTTGCATCTGGGGGACTATCTTTTTATCCGCTACGCTGCTTTCTAAATGAGTGTTGGCGATTATGATTTTTTCATCTATTACGGTAAGTTCTACAATTTGGGCCATTCTTTTGCCTCCTCTCGGTTCGAACCAACTTCGAGGATTCAAAAAAGAAGGTGACCAATCAATGGGTTGATGCTGGAAATGCAGATTTTTTATCAACCTGATTTTATATTTGCTTAGTACCGCCTGTCCCGTATAAGCGTTAGTATCACCGTTGCCTTGACTTAATTCCCGGAATTCTTGGCTCCATTCGTAATCAATCCCCATATTGTCTGCCAGTTCTTTTGCGATATCACGGAAACCGGTTCTGTGAGTGTTTTTGTCAACTTCCTGCAAGATATATGCATCGGCCCTGATGTCGTTTTTGATGAGCGATAATATCTTATCAAAGTTTTTACCGTATTGGATGTTCCAACAAACGATTGTAATTACAAGCGCTTCTTTCAATACAGGACTCCTATTTTTAAAAGTTGCTTCTTTCTTCTTATTATTATATTTCTGACAAATAAGCAAGAGTTGAAATAACGCCCGATTTATGATTAGATTAAAATAATTATGGCAATTAATCCGATTTATATTCTGTTGCTCGTGGTATCTTTGTCGGTTTTGGTTTTGCTTGGGATAAATCTTTACATATTGATCAAATCCCGAAGAAAGGGGCCGGACCAGAATTACGTGATTATGCATCAGCGGATGGATGCTTTGTCAGCCAGCCAATCGAATCTCCAAAATTCAATAAACGACCAGCTTGAAAAGAATCGCCAGTCGGCTATGCAGGCAACCTTGTCCGTCCATCAGCAGGTCCAGAATTTTACTCAAGGTATGACCCAACTTCAGGAAGGACTGAAAAATATGCACGAGTCGGTGAAAGGAGTCGTTTCTTTCCAGGACCTCTTCCGGAACCCCAAGCTCCGCGGACAATGGGGCGAAATGTCTTTGGAGGCATCTCTGGAACAATATTTTCCAAGGGATAGATTTGCCACACAGCACTATTTCAATTCTGGAGAAGCTGTAGATGCGGTTTTGAAACTCCCAAACAACATACTGCTTCCCATCGATTCTAAATTTAATTGGGATAACTTTCAGAAATTGGCTAATGCCGATAACGACATCCATCGTGACGGCTACCGCAAGCTTTTCTATTCCGATGTCAAAAAGAAAGTAGATGAGATAAGTTCCAAATACATCCTGCCTTCGGAAGGAACGACCGACTTTGCTTTGATGTTCGTTCCCGCCGAGACGGTTTATTACGAAATTATAAATAACATGAAAGACGTGGATATATCCGATTATGCCCGAAAGAAAAAAGTCATGCTGGTATCTCCCAATACCTTTGCTCTGTCTTTGTCGGCTATCCAACATTGGTACAGGGACGTCCACATCAATCAAAAGACCCAGTCCATCATCAAAAAACTGGAGACCGTCGTTGCCGACAGCACCAAACTCGCGGACGACTTCCGGAAATTGGGCAACCACTTGTCCAATGCCCAGGCGGCCTATGACAGCAGCGAGAAACGTCTCGGCCTTATGACCGACAGGGTCAAGAATGTTGTTGAGATAGGGGAACGGGAAGATATAGAAAAAATAGAGGCCCCTAAGGTTTAACGCTCCACCTCATCCCAAATCAGACCGCATAAAACCCTGCTGGGTTTTTGCCTTATTTAAGCACAGCCCCATTGCCTCTCGCTAAGCTTTCGAATCCGGATTGCATGGTTTGTCAACGACTGAAAGTCTTGACAAAATCCGGACAGAGAACGCAGTGAGCGTTTCTAGCTGGGAAACGCGAACGGTTGGAGAGGGGTGATGGGGCGGAGCTTATCTGGTTGAATAATTCCTGAAATTCTGATAAATTAGACCGCATGAATCCCGTTAGAAGTGAACCCTATCGGGAACAAACAAAGTTAGGTTTTAAATAGAGTGTCTACAATTTGTCACCTCTTCAGGGCGGTGGACGATTAGCAGCACTTCTAAACGGGATGAATACATTACTACTTTCTTTGGTTGCGTCGGTGGTCTCGCTCATATATGGAGTGTTTTTGATTTGGGGAGTGCTTAAGAAGTCGGCGGGGGACGAAAAAATGGTCGCAATCCAGAAAGCCATTCAGGAGGGTGCCTCCGCTTACCTTGGCCGTCAGAACAAGACGGTGCTTTGGGTCGGCATACCCGTGGCTTTGGTTATGTGGAAGGCCCTGGGTTTTCCCGTGGCCGTCGGTTTTATCATCGGTGCCGTGGCATCGGCTCTTGCCGGATACATCGGAATGATGGTGGCAGTCCGCGCCAATGCCAGAGTTGCCAACGAAGCGAAGCATGGTTTGAAGCGCGCTTTCACGATGGGCTTCAAGGGCGGAGCGGTTACCGGATTTTTTGTCGTCGGTTTGGCGCTTCTCTCACTCACGCTTTTTTATTGGTGGTCAGGTGATGTTAAATCTCTTATCGGTCTTGGTTTTGGCGCTTCTCTTATTTCTGTGTTTGCTCGTCTCGGCGGAGGAATATTTACAAAAGGCGCTGATGTAGGAGCTGACCTCGTCGGAAAAGTTGAAGCAGGAATTCCGGAAGACGACCCCAGAAATCCTGCCGTTATCGCAGACCAGGTGGGGGATAACGTAAGCGATTGCGCCGGAATGGCGGCCGATGTTTTTGAGACATATGTCGTTTCGGCTTTATCGGTAATGCTTTTAGGTAGTTTGTTGTTCGGGAACGACCGAGCTGTAGTGGAATTTCCATTATTTATCGGAGCGCTCGGCGTGTTTGCTTCAATTATCGGTTCTTTGTTTGTCCGTTTAACGAAAGGCATAATGGCGGCATTGTATAAAGGACTGTTCGCCACGTCAGTCCTTCTTATCGGAGCATTTTATTGGACTATCCAAAACACAACTATTGGCAAGAATGGCGGTATGGCATTATTCTGGATGCTTGTGATTGGTATCGCGGTTACGGCCCTTATGGTTTTGGTTACCGATTATTATACTTCGAAAAAATTCAGTCCGGTTAAAAAGATTGCTCACGCATCAACTACCGGCCACGGCACAAATATTATTGCCGGCTTAGCCGTTTCAATGGAGTCAACCGCGTTGCCGGTGCTGGTAATTGTTGGCGCGATGTTTCTGGCCTATTCAGTAGCCGGATTATACGGGATTGCCTTGGCCACGATGAGCATGCTTTCTTTGACGGGACTTATTTTGGCGATTGATTCATTCGGCCCGATCACCGACAACGCCGGAGGCATTGCCGAGATGGCCGGTTTGCCGAAAGAAGTCCGTGAACACACGGATGCGCTTGATGCTGTCGGCAATACCACCAAAGCTGTGACCAAAGGATATGCTATTGCTTCGGCGGGCCTTGCGGCTATGGTTCTATTTTCTGCTTACACTCAAGAATTATCTCAATATGGAAGAACGGTGGTTTTTGAACTTTCTGATATCCGGGTGCTTATCGGATTATTTATCGGCGGAATGATGCCATATCTGTTCGGTTCGCTTGCGATGCAGTCGGTGGGCAAAGCGGCCGGTGCCGTGGTTGACGAAGTTCGCAGGCAATTCAAAGAGATAGCCGGAATAATGGAAGGAAGGGCCAAACCCGATTATTCCGCGGCTGTAGACATTGTGACCAAAGCGGCTTTGCGCGAGATGATAGTGCCGGCCCTTATTCCGATTGTTATTCCTGTGTTGGTCGGATTTATTTTAGGACCCGAAGCGCTTGGCGGATTGCTTGTCGGTGTGATTGTGACAGGATTATTTGTTGCAATTTCAATGACTTCAGGTGGTGCGGCTTGGGACAACGCTAAGAAATATATTGAAGACGGCGCTTACGGCGGCAAGGGAAGCGACGCCCACAAGGCCGCAGTAACCGGCGACACTGTAGGCGACCCCTACAAAGACACAGCCGGCCCAGCCATTAACCCGATGATCAAAGTAGCCAACATTGTGGCACTGTTGATAGCAAGATTTCTTTAGAAATAAAATCGGCTTAAAAGCTGGTTTTAATTGGTTTATTGACAGAATATTTTCTATTTGCTATACTGTTAATAACGGTAGAAGTTCTGCATGTACTGCAGACCTATCTGCGTGTCGGAAAAAGAACTCATAATGGTTGTGAGTTCTTTTTCTTTTTGATACCCTGCTTATTGTGGACCCGGGCCTGTAGTTTATGCAGTAAAATTCTGCCGTCGACACGCAGAGAAACGAGTGCAAATCTCGTCGGGTCCACGCTAAAAATTTCCTCAACGCAATGGAATTTTTAGTTCTGTAGAAAATAGGCAAATAAAACTTCTTGTCATTATCCATACCCCTTGACTGTTTATGTTTTTTTGTAATACTTAATGTAATAAATTAAAAAACAAAAAACATGGAAAAACCACCCTCAGTTGTTAATGTTGAAAATGAACAGAGTAAAGAAAAAGAGAAAAATAGCTGGGCGTGGGAAACCTTAAGAGGAATAGCACTTGGCAGTATGTTGGGTGTAGGTATAGCGGGCGGTGCAGAAGCCGTGAGAGAAATAATGAAGCCACAAATAGATGCAAGTGAAGTAACTGATAATTATCATAAGGGCAAGTGGAAACCAGGGGAAACTGTAAAGCAATTCATTTCATTAAGGGTTGGAGACAACGCGTACCGAACCGAAATTGATTCAGGCATTAAAATAGAAGATTATACTGGTGGTCCCATAGGTGCCCAAACTAAGCCAGAGGGCATTTTCAATCATGTTGAGAGTATGGTTACCGAGGTGGACGGAAAAGATGGCACTAAAATGTTAGTAAAATTTAAAGTTATTCCAGAAGGAATACAAATTCACTACCAACAAATTGATTCTCATGGAAAAGTTTTAAACGAACAAACGAGCCTCCTAAGCCCACAAATACCAAGCGTAGAGAGATAGTATATAAAAATCGGAGTTATCTCCGATTTTTAGTTCCCTCCCTATATCAAGGCGACGCCTTGATATAGGGCTAGGTAGGTTGGTCGAAGAATATTTCTGCATAAGCAAGGGCGTTTTCCATCATCTGTTTTGTTGTTTTCAGTTGATACATATCAAACACTTCATCATTAAGAAGCACTCTTTCGGGTCTAAATATTTTATTGGAGTTAAAATCAATAAGACTAGAGAAGGGATATGCTTCAAGTTTAATGATGCGTTGACTCAACACATCAAGGCGTCGCCTTGACATGGGGTTGGCCTTTTTAAAACCGGGGTTAAAAAGTTCTAATGGATTAAGGTGAATATAGTCAACAACATATTGAAAATATGTATCATCTGAAACATGCCGGGCACGGAATGGCTTTGTAAATAACCCACCGCTTCTTTCTATTTTTATGTTGAAGTACATAGTGTATGCGGTTCCAAGTTTTTGCATAAACTTTGAAATGCCACCAACCCCCTTTTCGTAGAGGAGTAGATGGAAATGATTGGGCATGAGTGCATAGGCACCAATACAAACAAGCGGCTCTCCGCGTGGTATTGTAAATAGTTCGTGATGGTTGATGTGTCCTAGTACACTTCGGTGTAGTGTGGTTGATGAGTTTGCAAGGTAGAGTAATATAACAAATCGTTGATAGTCTGACCTATTTTCAAATACAATGCGTTTGTCGATATCACGACTATAACAATGATACCACTCGCCGGGTGCAAAAAAATTGATTGGACGTGACATGTTTCCATGTTACCAGTCTATCCCAACAAATCAAGGCGACGCCTTGATTTGTTTGACGCCTTGATTTGTTTGATCTTTTTGTTATCCACATTTTTAGTATCTGCTCTATGGTCAAAATGCTATACTTTAAGGGTGAAAATAATTAGGTTTTTGGAAGGGAGGTGTTGTTATGTTTGAAGTAGTAGCAGCATCAGATATTGTTAGAAGTTCATTGCTTACCCTTTGGGGAGGGGTAGCGCTTTTCTTACCGCGCTTTATTGCGGCAGTTGTTGTATTTTTAGTCGGTTGGCTTATCGCCGAATTGCTTGGGAAATTGGCTTATCACGTCGTTAAGATATTACATTTAGACAATGCCTTGAGCAAGGTTGGTTTTAGGCAGGCCTGGGAAAGGAGCGGTTTCAGATTGAACACCCCGATGCTATTTTATGAGTTGGTAAAATGGTTCTTCGTGGTGGTGTTTTTGATGGCGGCGACAAATATCATGGGATTGATTCAAGTTTCAGAATTTTTGAGAACCGTTGTCTTCTATCTTCCGAATGTCATCGTTGCGGCTGTTATTCTTTTGATCGGTATCCTGGTAGCGAAATTCTCGGAGGGATTGGTAAAGGCCTCCGTGAAAGCAGCTGGTCTTATGTCGGCTAACTTTTTAGGGGCTTTGGCCAAGTGGGCCGTATTTGTATTTTCTTTGTTGATAGCTTTGGCTCAATTGAAAGTCGCCGATGACATTATTAAGATCGTTATCACGGGCTTGATCGCGGCAGGCGCTTTGGCCATGGGCTTAGCCTTTGGTCTTGGAGGAGTAAAGCACGCCGAACAAATGATAGGGGACTTGAGAAGGAGAATAGAGGAATAGTTTCTTACATTATCAAAAATCCGCCAGTTGGCGGATTTTTGATTTAGAGTATTTGCAGTAACCGTTCGTAGATATCCGGAAACATTTTTTTGACCGCATCTTGTTCCTTGGGTGAAAATTTAGCAAGGACAAAGTCCATCACAAACACATCTCGTTTTTTGTTTGATTGTTCGCGGGCTTTTTCCAGAGCTCGGATCGAGGTTCCGATACGCAGGCGATAGAACTTATTCGTTTTCAGAGCTTTGATGATTGATTCAACGCCTTTATGTCCGCCCGAGTTTTTCTCAAACGAATTCTTGAATGACCCAAATTCGATATCAAGATCATCTTGGACAACAATAATGTCTGCCGGCTTAATTTTATAGAATTTTGCCAGCTTGGACACTACCTCGCCGCTTTTGTTTACAAAGCAGAGCGGTTTTACCAGTATGACCGGCGTTTTCTCAATTTTGGACTTGGATATCAAGGCATTGGACTTCTTGTCTTCTGCGAAATCGTTTGCGTCAATCTTTTTGGCCAGATAATCCAAAAACATAAACCCCACGTTGTGTCGCGTATTCTGATATTCCTGATCCGGGTTCCCAAGTCCGATAATTAGCTTTGTCATGTTGGTAGTATAAATTAATCTAAATAATTTTCAATACTTGCTATTGAATAAGGATTGTCCTATAATATTTTTAAATGTTCTTTTTCAGGAGAAACTGTAGTGGCAAAGAAGTCAGGAATAAAGATAGATTGGCATGGTAATGGCGGTTGTTGTTATCCTGCTCCGGGAACAGTAAAAACAGCCATTTGTGGCGTTTGCGGTATGCAAATGAACGTTGAGCGTAACGTGCTTGGAGCCACAAGTTGGGCAGAATCAATGGGTCACGGAAAGCATTTGCACGACCGTTTTACATGCCCACATAGAACCCAAAATTGGCACAAGAGGATTTATCGTTTAAAAATGGATGTATACGAAGAAGAAATAAGTGACCGTGACCCGATTGGTTTAGAAAAAATGAGGCAAGTAGCGGAAAAAGAAATCATAGAACTCCTTGAAGCCAATGCGGCGCGATAATCTCGCCCGCTTTTTTGTTTTTCATAACAATATCAAGCGAGGCAAGGATGGTCCCTCTAAGTCACGTTCGGAGGCGGGTAGCCGAGAAAGAGCGAAAAAGTCAACAGACTTTTTACGCGGTGACGTGAGGGACTGTCCTTGCCGAGCGCCTATTTGAGTTGAACAAAAAAATATAGTAAAGTATAGCGTATGAACGAAGAAGAACCACAAATTACACAAGTTCCAAACGTAAAATCAGAAGTCCTCGCTTTTGTTTGGGAGACGATAAAAGTCGTCGTTATTTCGCTTGCCATAATCTTGCCAATCAGGTATTATCTGGTTCAGCCGTTTTTCGTCAAAGGAGCCTCTATGGAGCCGAGTTTCGAAGACGGCGACTATCTTTTGGTGAACGAGATAAGTTATCGTTTCTCTGCGCCTGAAAGAGGCGACGTGGTTATTTTCAGGTATCCTCTGGAGCCGTCCCAATTTTTTATAAAACGAATAATCGGACTTCCGGACGAGACCGTGGAGATAAAAGACAACACGGTTACGATTTACAACGAAGATAAGCCCGAGGGTTTTGTTCTTGATGAAAATTATTTAGCTTCTGGACAAACAACTCTTGGCAATTTCGTTACAAAAATAGACGACAATGAATATTTTGTTTTGGGAGATAACCGTTTTCAAAGCTCCGATTCAAGACGCTGGGGCATGGTCAACAAATCTTTTATAACCGGCAAGGCCTTTTTGAGGCCTTGGCCTTTTACGAGAGTTTCCCGTGTCCGGCCGGTTTATTATTAATTTAAAAAAGTGTCCAAATCTAAAAAAGAAAGAAGCATACAAGCGCCGAAAGGCATGCAAGACATACTTCCGGAAGATCAGAAGTATTGGCGCTATATTTTAAAAAAAGCGGAGAACCTGCTGGAATTTTATGGTTTTGAAAGAATAGAGACACCGGTTTTGGAATCAACTGATTTGTTTCTCCGCGCCGTGGGGGAATCAACCGATATTGTTCAAAAGGAAATGTATACTTTAAGAACCAAAGGGGGGGACAGCTTAACCTTGCGGCCGGAGGGAACTGCTTCTGTAGTCAGAGCATATCTTGAGAATGGAATGAATGTAAAGCCCCACCCGGTCAAACTTTACCATATCAGTCCCATGTTTAGACACGATCAGCCGCAAAAGGGAAGATACAGGCAGTTCTATCAATTGGGAGTAGAGACCATCGGTGACAGCAGTGAGGCGGTGGATGCGGAATTGATATTTTTGGCCTATAAATTCATTGAGAATTTGGGGTTAAAAGGATATAACGTCCATATAAACAGCATTGGCGACCAAAGTTGCCGTCCCGCATATTTGAAGGCACTGAAGGATTATTATAAAAATCGACTCAAGAAAACTTGCTCCAATTGCAAGGTCAGATTTAAGGAAAATATTTTACGGTTGCTTGATTGCAAAGAAGAGGTCTGTAAAGAAATTGCCAAAGAAGCTCCTCAATTCGTGGATTTTTTGGATGAAGAATGCCACGCGCACTTCAAGCACGTTCTGGAATTTTTAGATGAAGCCAAGGTGCCCTATATATTGAATCCGCATTTGGTCAGGGGTTTGGATTATTACACAAGAACCGTATTTGAAATCCTGCCGGAAGAAAATATCGGCGCTCAATCGACTCTATCTGCCGGAGGGCGCTATGACAAATTGGTAGAACTTTTGGGCGGTTCAAAAACCCCGGCGGCCGGATGGGCGTTGGGCATAGAGAGAATAATTCTTGAACTTAAAGAGAAAAATGTTTCTGTTCCGGAAATTAAGCCAAAGCCAAAGGTTTTCCTTGTTCAGTTGGGGGAAGCGGCCAAAAGAAAGAGTATCCTTCTGTTTGAATCATTCAGGAAAGCCGGAGTAGACGCCAGATCATCGTTGGGCCGCGACAGCATTAAATCGCAGTTGAGAATTGCCAACCGTCTGGGAGTTAAATTTGCTTTGATATTCGGACAAAAAGAGGCCTTGGACGATACGATAATTTTGAGAGAAATGGATACAGGAATTCAGGAAACAATTCCTTTGGAAAAAATAGTGGATGAGGTCAAGAAAAGGTTAAAGGCATGATTACGGATGTATTTTGTAAAATAATTAAAGGAGAGTTGAAAGCCGATGTTGTTTATAAGGACAAAGAGTTTTGGGTAATAAAGGATATAAATCCCCAAGCCCCAGTTCATTTATTGATAATTCCAGCCGAACATTTCCTAAAGATAGAAGATTTTGCTAATGGCGCCGAGTTACTCGGCAAAGCATTCTTGCTTGCTGACAGACTGGCTCATGAGCAAGGATTAGAACGAGGGTATCGATTGGTTGTCAACGAAGGCGAGCACGGAGGAAAACTGGTTCCTCATTTTCATATCCACCTTTTAGGCGGTAAGAGATTGGGAACCAAAATAATAAAATAGTATAATTAATTTGGAAAGGAGGTAATTCGCATAGTAGAAGTAAAAAGAAAACCAAATGAAAGCGTAGGAAGTTTATTAAGACGTTTTAACCGCTTTGTTCAGCAAAGCGGTGTCTTGATAAAAGCCAAAAAATCCCAACACAGAGAAAAGAAGCAAACTGAAAGAAAAGAAAAGAACGCGGCTATCATGGGTTTGCATTTGAGCGAATTAAGAAGGAAATTGGAAAAATTGGGCAAATATGACGAGGATACTTTTGATGAAGAGAAGCGCAAAATGAAACAGAAATTAGATCTATAGACCAACAGTTCACACAACCTCTATGCATGACTGCGGGGTGCCTCTTTTCTAAAATCTTGCTGATTTTATAAAAGGGCACGCCCTCCGCCGGTTGCTTAAGTTATATATCATGTTTGGCAATAGAAATTCAAAATTATATGTTAAAAGATAAACTGCAAGGTGATATGATGGATGCTTTAAAGAGTGGTAATTCTCAGAAGCGAACTCTTTTGGGCATGGTTTTAACGGCAATAAAGAACAGGGAATTTGAAAAAAGAACAAAATTAAGCAAAACAGAAAAAGATATCGCCAAGCTTGAAGAACAGAGCAAGTTGAACGACGAAGAAATTGTGGAAGTAATATCTTCGGAAATTAAAAAAAGAAAAGACGCTATTGAACAATATGAAAAAGGCGGGCGTCCGGATTTAGCGGAGCAGGAAAAAAAAGAGGCCGAGATGCTGATGACGTATATGCCCGAGCAAATGTCGGAAGAAGATGTGAGAGCGGAAGTTAAAAAAGCCATCAATGAAACTGGGGCTAAAGATATGAAAGAAATGGGAAAAGTAATCGGAGCGGTAATGGCCAAAGTAAAAGGTAAAGCCGACGGGCAGACGGTCAGCCGAATCGTCAAAGAAGAACTCTCAAAATAATTATAAAAAATCGCTATATCTGTAGCGATTTTTTATTTATTATGATAAAATCTCTCTGATGTTAGACCTTGTTTTCAAAAATCACACATCACAAAAAGCCCCAAATGAAAAATTCTTCAAAGAAATTTTGGGTACAGCGATAAGAGAACTAAAGATAAAAGACAAAAATGTTGAGGTAAGCTTGAGTTTAGTAGGGGAAGCCAAGATAAGAAAGCTTAACAAGAAATACCGAGACAAAAATGAAGTTACCGATGTGCTTTCATTCCCCTTGGAAGAGTCGCGATTGAAAAAACATGATATACTGCCATTAGGAGACATATTCATTTGTCTGCCTTTTGCGGTTAAAGAATCAAAGAGACAGGATGTTGGTTTGGAAAAAGAGTTGGCATGGTTGACCGCACATGGGTTTTTGCATTTATTGGGTTATGACCATGAAAATTCTTTATCGGAATCAAGAAAGATGGAAAAACTGGAAAAAAACATATTGCACAGGCTAAAATTATAAATCATGGAATTTTCGAGTTAAAAGTTGAAAGTTCATAAAGTTCTTAAAGTCTTAACTTTACAAACTTTATAACTTTACAAACTTGATGAACTAAATGGCTCGTCCATACATAATTTCCGGAATTGATATCGGTAATTCTCAAGTAAAAGTCGTAATCGCAAAAATAGACCGCGAGACCTTGGGGGCCGAAATTTTGGGAGTGGGGAGTGCTGTTTCCAATGGTTTAAGGCGGGGGATGGTGGTTGACATGGAAGAGACGATTGAGAATGTCCGGACGGCGGTTCAGAGAGCCGAGGCAATGGCCGCCACCAATGTTAAGAGAGCTTATCTTGCCGTAAACGGGCTTCATATCAAAACACAGATATCTCGGGGCGTGATTGCCGTTTCTCGCGCCGACGGGGAGATATCGCAAAACGATGTTGATAGAGTGCTACAAGCGGCATCTGTGGTAAGCTTGCCGGCCAATAGAGAAGTAATTCATGTTCTGCCGCGCAACTATATTGTAGACGGAACAGAATATGTTAAGAATCCATTGGGAATGAAAGGCGTTCGCCTTGAGGTCGAAGTATTTATAATTGACGGGCTCTCGCCTTATTTAAGAAATATAGCTAAATGTGTAAATGAAAACAATATAGAAATAGCCGGATTGGTTTTTGCGCCATTAGCTTCATCTCTTGCGGTTCTGGATAAAAACCAAAAAGAATATGGGGTTTTGAATCTTGATTTTGGAGGAGGCACTTCAACGCTAACGGTTTTTGAAGAGGCCGACCTTCTTCATAGTGTTGTATTGCCGATTGGCTCAAAACATATTACTTCCGATCTAGCCGTTGCCTTGAGGACTTCCATGGATGTCGCTGAAAGAATAAAAATTGAACATGGAGCGACTTCGGAAGGTGAAGATCTGCGCAAAAGAGGGAATATTGATTTATCCGAACTGATGTCAGAGAAAGATTTTGTTCTGCCCAGAAAACAGTTAATTAGGGTTGTGGATGCGCGCGCCCAGGAGTTGTTGGAAATGGTAGCCAATGAGCTGAAAAAGATTTCTAAAGGAATGCTTCCGGCTGGAGTGGTTTTATCGGGAGGCGGAGCAAATTTACCCGGTCTTGCGGCTATGGTAAAAGAAAGGTTGTGGCTACCGGTAAGAATTACTAATCCTTTGAATTTGTCCGGAGTGGCCGATAATTTAGACGACCCTTCTTTTGCGGTTGCGGCGGGGTTGATAACATGGGGCATAGATGAAGAGTTTAGGGAAAATAAAGGTTCTAAAGGCAGACAATTTGCCAATAACAGCTTATTTAAGAAGGTTGTGGGTTGGTTAAAAAATTTCTCCCCCTAAATCCGACATCGGGTTATTCAAGGTTATTCACAGAGTTATCCACAGCAAAACACAGATTGCTTGCGTGGCTTTTTTATTTATGATAATACGAGGTATAAATTACTGATAACCAACGACTAACGACCAACGACAAAAATAGAGTTCATAAATTGTCGTAAGTCGTAAGTCGCAAGTTGTGGGTTACTAAATTGGGACAAATAATTAAACCTCCATTTGAAACATTTGCGAGGATAAAAGTCGTCGGTGTGGGTGGTTCGGGTTGCAACGCTTTGGCAAGAATGATTGAAGCCAGAATTCATGGCGTAGAATTTATTGCCATTAATACTGACGCGCAGGCTTTGCACAACAGCGCCGCCACATCCAAGATACACATAGGTAAAAGTTTAACCCGTGGTCTTGGCGCAGGAATGAATCCTGAAATAGGCAAACAAGCCGCCGAAGACACCAAAGAAGAAATAATGAATGCCTTAAAAGGTGCTGATATGGTTTTTATAACCGCAGGAATGGGGGGTGGAACTGGAACCGGCGCTTCGCCGGTAGTTGCCGATATCGCAAAAGATGTCGGAGCGCTCACGGTCGCTGTTGTAACTAAGCCATTTAGTTTTGAAGGACCCCAGAGATCAAGAATCGCTGAAGACGGCTGGAATATCTTGAGAGAAAAAGTAGATGCTTTGATTACCATTCCCAACGACCGGCTTCTTTCGGTTATAGACAGAAAGACCCCCTTGCTTGAGTCATTCGGAATCGTAGACGATGTTTTGAGGCAGGGCGTTCAGGGCATTTCCGATCTGATAACCATTCCTGGAATAATCAATGTTGACTTTGCCGATGTTAAGACAATTATGGCCAACTCCGGCTCGGCGCTAATGGGCATTGGCAAATCAATAGGTGAAGACAGAGCAATAGAAGCTGCCAAGATGGCAATCAATTCTCCCTTGCTTGAAGTTTCAATAGATGGAGCCCGTGGAGTGTTATTCAATGTGTCCGGAGGAACGGATATGGCGATGGCCGAGATAAACGAGGCCGCCAGAATAATTACCGAACACATTGACCCGGATGCAAGAGTAATTTTCGGAGCCGTAATAGACGATAAGCTTAAAAAGGGAGAATTAAAGGTTACCGTTGTGGCTACAGGATTTAATAACGGTTATCCAAGCGCCACTAAACCGCCTACGAATGGAAGGCAAAATATGTTTGAAAGCTCACCCAAAAAACAAGTTAGTCAATTCAACAGTACTCCAGCAGTTAAAGAACTCGTTGATTCTTCCGTGAACGAAGAAGAATTTGATATTCCGGCGTTTATCAGACGCAAGATGAATAAGTAGCTCACACAACCTCTATGCATACGGAGGGAGACGCCTTTTTAAAAATCTACTAATTTTGTAAAAAGTGTCTCCCTCCGCCGGTTGCTTATTTCCCGGCTTGCATTTGGCAATAAAAGTTCAAGTTTTCCATTTACGAATTGGACTTGTAAAAATACTGGCTCCATGCTATGGTTGCATAGTTGTTAAACGTGGGGTAGGGTCACTAAAGAGGAGGTGGATGATGGCAAAAGCAAAGGCGAGAATTACGGTAATTAAAAAACTTGTGGAACAGCTTGACGATCTTCTCAAAAGAAAACCATCAGAAAGAACTGTTACATGGCAAATAGGTACTCACCAGATAATTAGGCACCTTCGTGATGAATTGAGCTTGGTTAAGGATTAGTAACATTTTCCTACTGTTGACCCGCTTCTTGTGGGTCTTTTTATTTATTCAAAACAGGGCAAATTCTAATACTTTATTTCAGATGAGTTTGAATCCCTATGGCCAATAGTCACTTAGTTACCCAACCAACCGGCGGAGGGGGTGTGCTTTTATAAAATTAGCAAGATTTTAGAAAAGGGGCACCCCGCAGCATGCATAGAGGTTATGTCAGCTGTTTAGATTGGGGTTGAGCGGCTACTTATCAACTTTTTTAGGGCTTGAAATAGATAAAATAAATTTCTATAGTTAAATCCCAGCGTGAGTGTATGTTTTAAAAAAGTTTTCTAATATAGTCCCGCCTTTAAGCGGGCCGCTTCTTTCTTAAGAAGCGAGCCTCGCCCCAAAAGGGCGGGATTAAATCTTCTTTAAGATGGATAATAATTTATTTACCGACAACAATTTGACGGAGCGAGGACTCAAATGGCCGAGGATTTTTGGCACCAAACATCCATATGAAGAAATTATTTGGGAAACCAGGACCGCCAAGATAATCAAAGGCGACGGAACGGTTGTTTTTGAACAGAGAGATGTTGAGGTTCCAAATTTTTGGAGCCAGACGGCTACGGACATAGTCGCTTCAAAATATTTCAGAGGTCAGCTTGGCACCGAGGGCAGAGAGTACAGCATGAAACAGATGGTGGACAGAGTGGCGAAGACGATCGGTTATTGGGGGCTCAAGGACGGTTACTTTGCTTCAGTCGAGGACTGTGAAAATTTTACTTTGGACCTGACTTGGATTTTAGTTAACCAGTATGCGGCATTTAACAGCCCCGTCTGGTTTAATGTCGGAGTGCATGAAAGGCCTCAATGCTCGGCCTGTTTTATCTTGACCGTAGAAGACAATATGCAGTCAATCCTTGACTGGTATCGCGATGAGGGCTGGATATTCAAATACGGTTCCGGCGCCGGCACGAATCTTTCCAAACTTCGTTCGTCTAAGGAACCATTATCAAAAGGCGGTTACTCTTCCGGTCCGGTTTCGTTTATGAAAGGCGCTGACGGAGTGGCAAATTCAATCCGTTCCGGAGGCACGACCAGGCGGGCGGCCAAGATGGTTGTTTTGAATGCCGATCATCCGGATATAAAGAATTTTATTTACTGTAAAAAAATAATTGAAGACATGACCAAAGCACTTATCAGGAGCGGAATAAAGGACTCCATTACGGCCGATATTTTTGATCCCTATACGTTGTTACCTTATCAGAATGCCAATAATTCGGTCAGGGTTAATGATGAGTTCATGAGAGCGGTGCAGGCGGACGGATATTGGAATTTAAAAGGCGTAACTACGGGCAAAACAATAGAAACTTTAAAAGCAAGAGAAATAATGGATTGGATTGCCGATGCCGCCTGGCACAGCGCCGACCCAGGGATGCAATACGATTCTACTATTAATGAATGGCATACCTGTCCTAACACCGGAAGAATTAATGCCTCAAATCCCTGTAGCGAATACATGCATTTGGATAACAGTGCCTGTAACTTGGCTTCTTTGAATTTAATAAAATTCTTGAAAACAGGCGGGAAATTTGATGTGGAACTTTTCAGAAAAGCGGTTGATGTGATGATTACCGCACAGGACATAATCGTGGACAATGCTTCATATCCGACAGAGAAAATAGGAGAGAATGCTAAGAATTACAGACAGCTTGGCCTTGGTTATGCCAATCTTGGAGCAACTCTGATGGTTTTAGGGTTGCCTTATGACTCGGAGAAAGGCAGAGTTTTAGCCGGACAAATTACATCTTTGATGTGCGGAGAAGCATATAGGATGTCAGCCATGCTGTCGGATATCAAAGGGCCATTTGCCGGATATGAATTGAACAGGGAACCAATGTTAGGAATTGTAGCCAAACATCTTGGCGAGTCGGAAAAATTATTTGAAAATGCTGAAATAACGGGGGTAAAAGATATTGATCTACATACGGCTTCCCGTGTTATTTGGCACGATGCTTTGGATCTTGGAAGAAAATATGGCGTAAGAAATTCCCAGATGACCGTATTGGCGCCGACTGGAACGATTGCTTTTTTGATGGATTGCGACACCACTGGTATTGAGCCGGAGCTTGCTCTGGTTAAATACAAGAAGTTAGTTGGTGGTGGGACTCTAAAGTTGGTTAACAACCATATTCCTCTGGCTTTAAGGCGTCTGGGCTATTCCAATGAACACATAGAAGATATTTCCAGATATTTGCTGGACAAAGAAACGATAGAAGACGCTCCATGTCTGAAAGAGGAACATGTGTCGGTTTTCGACTGTTCATTCAAAGCCCAAAATGGCAAGAGGAGCATCCACTATATGGGTCATATCAAAATGATGTCAGCCGTCCAGCCGTTTATTTCCGGAGCTATATCAAAGACCGTAAATTTGCCGGCCGAAGCAACCCCGGAAGATATTAAAAATGTTTTCATGGAGGGCTGGCGCCTGGGATTAAAAGCAATTGCCGTTTATCGCGACGGTTCTAAGTCAATTCAACCGCTCAACACCAAAAAAGAAGAGAACAATCAATTTGTTGAAAAAGTGAACGGCTATACGAGAATTAAATTGCCAGATGAAAGACCTTCTATAACCCACAAATTCAGTGTCGGAGGATTTGAGAGTTATCTCACGGTCGGATTTTATCCTGATACGATGAAGCCCGGAGAAACATTCCTTATTACCGCCAAAGAAGGAAGCACCATATCCGGTTTGTTCAACACCATTGCGACTCTTATATCCATCTGTCTTCAGTCGGGAGTGCCACTTAAGACCTTGGTGCGTAAATTTAAGGATATGAGATTCGACCCCGCCGGATTCACCAATAACCCCGACATTCCTGTAGCGAAATCGGTAACGGACTATGTGTTCAGATATTTGGGCATGAAATATTTAAAGCCGGAAGACAAGGAAGAATTATTCGGCCCTGGTCACAATCATAGCGAGCCCATTGAATTGAAAGAGGCGGTTGTTGAATCAAAGACAGACTCACTATTGGCGGAACTTGTTTTGAAGTCCGTAACGCTTGTAAGCGGAAACGGAAAAGCGCCGGGACATATTTTAATTGCAGATGCTCCAGCCTGCGTTCAATGCGGGACGCTGATGGTCCGCGCCGGGTCATGCTATTCGTGTCCTAATTGCTTTGCCACGACGGGAGTCTGTAACTAACTTTTACTCTAATCATTTTTCCCATCATTTTCTCAACCTGTGTTTCGGGCCAGACAAACAATAGCTTTAAAACCTCCGGAATTCCTTCCGGAATTCCTTCACCTCTATAAACTAAATAATAAAACCCCATTAAAAATAAGGTTTTATTATACTTTACAGGGTTCAGTCAGTTCCGGCTTTCCTGTCGGTTTAAGGTAAAGCTTTGTTTATATCTACCCCTCCCGCAATGGTTGATAAAATGACGCGGAAAATGCTTGTCAAAATTGCTTAAAATTGTAAAATAGCTTGACTTTTATATCTGGACGTGTAATAATATAAATATCGAGATGTTAGCACAAAAGGAGAAGGGATGCTAATTTTTGCAATCAAGAGACCCGCAAAAGGTTCCTACCCAGGAGCCTGGGATGGCGATATTCTCGCCTATATCGCAGCCGATAACGAGAAAGAAGCTTGGGGTATTTCTGAGGTAAGTCCGTCTGAGTCCATATTTTTTTATAACTAAAAATACAAAAGTGCAGCCTTATTGTTTTTCTGTCATTTGACGAATCGAGTCATGAGCTGAAAGTGGCAAGAGTATATAGATTCCAAAATAATAGGTCGAGCGCCGAGACCCATTTCCTAATAGGGACGAGGAGGCAAGCGTGGGTTATCTGTTATTTTGGTAATCTATACTTGCTATCTTGAAGCGAATGAAGAGATGAGGATTATGACCAGAAAAATGATGAGGCGGAGCTTGGCTGGAGTCTTTTTGTAATTCTTGATAGGATTTTTTTTATGCATAAGTCGCAAGTATTATTCTTGTCGTTGCTGGCTTTTATTTGCGGAGTTTTTGTTGCGTCTTTTGTGTTGGTATCCCAAAAATGGATATTGGTTTTTTTAATTTGTGCGATTGGTTTGATTGCGATTTCGGGGTACCAAATAACCTACTCAAAAAAGGGATTTCTTGTGGGAGCATTATTTTTAGTTTTTATTTTTGGAATAATCAGATTTAATTCTTTTAATTTTGCCAATAGTATTTTAAACCAATTCGCCGATGTTGAAGTCGGGGGAAAGGGTATGCCGGTTACAATGTCAGGATATGTGGACGAGGAACCCAATATTAAAGGCGACCGAACCCAATTGATTTTTAGAGTAAAAGAGTTAATTGTTTCAGAAAAGAAGTTGACGGTTGATGAGCGGACACTTATTTATGCCAACGCTTTTCCCAGATACAAATTCGGAGACGAACTTTCGGTAACTGGTGCCCTGAAAATCCCAAAGAATTTTTCCGCCGAAGGCGGATCCGCCTCTGGCGGAGATTATATTACTTATTTAAAGAAGCAAAACATAAGAACTGTAATGTCTTTTCCAAAAATAATCAATGAGCGCTATGATTCTTTGATATATCATAATGTTGGGTTTTTTGAAGAAGTGAAGGTGGGTTTATATAAAAAAATATTTGGACTAAAAAATAAATTTGAATTAGCCATTAATAAGTCCATATCAGAACCAAACGCCTTTTTTGTTAACGGAATTCTCCTGGGAAGTAGGCAGAATATCCCCGAGGAAACAAAAGAAGCTTTCAATAAAACTGGCACGACACACATACTTGCCATATCCGGATACAACATAATGATAATTTCCTGGGCTGTTCTGGCGGGGCTGGTATATTTTTTCAGAAGACGAACCGCTTTTTGGATTTCTGTGGCGGTTATTATTTTATTCACTATTTTAACCGGAGCTTCATCTTCTGTTGTTCGCGCGTCAATCATGGGGCTGTTACTGTTGTTTGCCAATGGATACAGTCGTCTCTATGATCCAAAGAATTCCATCATTCTGGCCGGAACGGCAATGGTATATATTAATCCTTTTACTTTGGTTTTTGACATCGGATTCCAGCTCTCATTTGTTGCGGTTATTGGACTTGTGTATCTTTATCCGAAGATTGATAACAAACTGAAAAAAATGCCCAAGTTTGGAAAGTTAAAAGAAATATTTTTGATGACCCTCTCGGCCCAGATAGTCGTAGCGCCGCTCTTGATTTATTATTTCAAAAATTTTTACCTTGTTTCTCTGCTCGCCAACGTATTGATTCTGCCTTTTCTTCCCGCCGCGATGTTTTTCGGATTCATTTCTGGTCTTGCGGGAATGGTGTTCTTGCCTCTGGGCCAAGCCACCGGCTGGTTCGCTTGGGCAATTACGACTTACCAAATAGAGATAATTGAATTGTTTGCATTGCTGTGATAATCTGATGTCGGTTGTTAAAATAGGGGCTAATCATGAAGTCAATATCTGTTCGTGACAATTCTGTCCCATTTTATCTTATGCCGAATGTAAAAGAATTTCGTCCCGGTACGCCCCCTGCAGATTCCAAAGAGAATATTGCTGGTGCCGAAGAGGCGATAGAAAAAACAAAGAAGAAAATTGCGGAGTATAAAACAGAAGGACTTAATGCTTCAGAATTTGAATTTCATTTAAAAAGAATGGAACAGTATCTTAAAAATTTAAAAAATAAAAAAAGTTAGACTTACCAATAAAGCCGACCAAGTTGGTTTTTCTTTTTGCCTAAAATTATGGTAAACAAAATCAATGTTTAAGCAATTCAGACTAATTCATCTCATCATTTTTCTCTGTCTATCCATCTTTACATTCTCTGCCCACTCCTCCGCTCAAAAGAAGGACAGTTTGCTTAAAGTTTACCTTCTTGATGTTGGTCAAGGAGATGCTATTTTTATCGAAGCACCAAATGGAAATCAGGTTTTGATTGATGGTGGGCCGGATAATAAAGTAATTCAGGAACTGGCGAAAGTAATGCCTTTTTATGACAGAGAAATCGATATGGTTGTGGCGACCCATCCACACGCTGACCACATTGCCGGTTTGATAAGTGTTTTGGAAAGATATGACGTGAAAAACATAATGCAAGCCGAAGAAGATTATAACTCTCCTGTAGTTTCTGCCTGGCAAGATTCAGTGAAAAATGAAAAGGCGAATGAAATAGAAGCGATTGCCGGAAAAATAATTGAGTTGGGGAACGGTGTTGCGTTAAAAATAATATATCCGAAAAAATCTTTGGAAGGACAAACCGTCAAAAATCCAAATAACAGTTCTGTGGTACTGATGCTTGATTATAAAGAAACAGAGATACTCCTCGTGGGCGATATTGAATCAAAAGTAGAAAAAGAATTGTTGAATGACGATATTGACGCAGATATTTTGAAAGTGGGACACCATGGTTCCAAAACTTCTACAACAGCCGGCTTTCTGGAAAAAGTCAGTCCGCAGATTGCGTTCATCCAGGTCGGTTCTAAAAATAAATTCGGACACCCCTCTCCCGAAGTTATCCAGCGGCTTGAAAATTTTGGAATAAAATATTATCGTACAGATATAGATGGCCATGTGGAGGTGCTTACAGATGGCGAAACATTCCAAATTAAAAAATATTAAAATGAATAAACCAAAAGAAAGAACGTTAGTTATATTAAAACCAGATGCGATGCACAGGGGATTGTTGGGTGAAATCATATCGCGTTTTGAACGAAAAGGTATCAGTCCGGTTGGTATGAAAATGATAAAGATGTCGCACTTGTTGTTGGATAAGCACTATGCCCAGCATAAGGGAAAACATTTTCTGCCTAAACTTAAAAAATTTATGACGAAATTACCGGTTGTGGTAATTGTATTTGAAGGATTGGAAGTTGTGAGGGTTACGAGAGCCATGTGCGGACCCACAGATGGCAAGAACGCTCTGGCAGGAACGATAAGAGGAGATTTTAGTATGTCTACTTCTAGTACCATAGTTCATTCCTCGGAAGATGTTAAGGCAGCAAAAAGAGAAATTTCCACATTTTTCAAGCCGAACGAATTGTTTAATTATAATAGGCCCGACATAGATTTTTACTACGCAGAAGACGAACTGAATTAATTTTCCACTTTTAGTAGTTAGAAATTAGTAATTAGAAATTGTATAATGAAGATAGACCCTTCTTTTGTTTCCAAGCTTTAGGATAAATAATTATCACAGGACTCTTATATGACGGCAACTCCTTGGAGTTGCCCTGCGGAGACCACTTTTGATAAATAGCTGAAGACCTTGAAAAATAAAAGCCAGGGCTCTAACAAAAAACACCTGATAGGTGTTTTTTGTCATCTTGTCCGTTATTAACTTGTGGCGTTTTGCCAACTTGATATAATGATAATACTTGTGGAAAACAAACAAAAAACAATTATTATTGCCGTGATTGTGGTTCTCGTCATAGCGGCAGGGGGTTTTTGGTATTGGTCAAAGAGCAAACAAGCCCCGTCTTCTTCGCTGGGGAGCGAAATTTTTGAAAAAACACAAAACCAGCTGGAAGGCCAGGTGCCGGATGCCAACCCCTTCAAAGATCAGAAAAATCTTTTTGACGCGCTCTACCAAAATCCATTTGAATGATTAAAATTTTAAATAGAAAAAATCGGACCGTCTTTTCATTAGCCTGCTTTATAATCGCTCTTGTGTTAGTCGGTTCTTGGACCATGGTAACTGCTCATGACTTAAAAGAAACCGGGCCAACCTGCCCTGCGGGTTTAGTAAGTTGGTGGACCGGGGATGAGATTTCGGGAAAAACTGTTCTGGACATTAAAGGCAAGAATAACGGAACTATGGTCGGCGGGGTTAGTATAGTTCCCGGTAAAGTCGGGAATGCGTTTAAGTTTGACGGGAAAAGCGGATATATCACGATGGGGAATCCTGCAAATTTAAACTTGGGAACAAAACCGTTCTCATTGGAGTTTTGGATTTACTGGGACGGCGGACCGAACGTAAACAATGTTTTAAACAAAGCAATTCGCTCCGCTGACGGTAGTGAAAAAGGATATTGGCTTCTCATGGGTGGAGACCACATGGAGTTCTTTATGGGGGAAGGCATTGGTCCTAATGGTAACCTTAGTGGTCGTGGTAGTACCCCCTTTACTCCAAAAACTTGGCATCACGTCACTGCCATTAGAAGGACACCTGCCAATCAATCAGGAACTGCTGCCAATATGGAATTAATTATTGACGGCGTAACACGATTCGGCAGAATAAGTAAAAATCCCACTACAACTACTGATGCCCCCTTTATTATCGGTGCACGAAATGACCAGACCGGCACCAGTGAGTTTTTCTCCGGCATGATTGACGAGATTTCCGTTTATGACAGAGCATTGGATTGGTTGAACGAAGCCAGGCCCATAATCAAAGCAGACAGTGCTGGTAAGTGTCATAAGCTGACACCAACACCTGAACCACCGAAGTCGCCGACGCCTACCCCTTCAAAGCCGCCAGTATCTCCTACGCCAACAAAATCACCCGTACCTCAAGTGTTGAGCGCAATTACATATCCTGTGGCAGATTTGGGAAGCTGTACCAGTTACGAAGATTGCAAAACCTATTGTAGCGTGTCCGCCAATTACGCAAAATGCATCACCTATGCTCAAAAAATCGGTTTAGAAGTAGAAATACCCGACGATAAAAAAGCGATTTTTAACGCGATGCAAAAAGGAGAAAGTCCGGGCCAATGCAAGGATGAGGCCTCCTGCCGCAACTATTGCGAAGACATTGACCACATAGAGGAGTGCGTCAGTTTTGTGGAAAAATTCAAATTGGCCAGCTCCGATGAGTTAAAAGAAATGCGCCAGATGGCCGATGTTAAAAAAGCAGGTGTGGCATTTCCGGGAAACTGCAAAACCAAAGAAAGCTGTCTTAAGTATTGCGACAACTCGGCTAACGCGGTTGTGTGCATGGAATTTGCCCTAAAGGCCGGATTTATACCAAAAGATGAAGTTGAGGTGGTCGGCAGAATACTGCCATATCTGAAGAGTGGGGGAAAGTTGCCCGGCGGATGCACGACAAAACAATCATGCGACACATATTGCGGGAGTGTCACTCACACTAATGAATGCGTGAATTTTGCGGTAGGAGCGGGCTTTATGTCAAAAGAAGATGCCGAAATAGTGAAAAAAGTTGGCGGTAAAAGCCCGGGACATTGTAAATCAAAAG